>Ga0193951_1000099_pt1 | contig 37310 bp, 26 predicted proteins | sample BB_2_MG_FD_140370 | JGI IMG/M metagenome (GOLD analysis project Ga0193951, IMG submission 140370) | Microbial mat bacterial communities from the Broadkill River, Lewes, Delaware, United States - BB_2_MG | ecosystem: Environmental > Aquatic > Freshwater > River > Microbial mats | place: USA...
CTTTGTAAGTATTGTTTAAATAGTAACTATTGAGCTTAGTATTTGATTTTTTAAGTGTATTTAATATTTCTATATGTAAAATAATTAAAGGGTGGTGACAAAGACATCTCAAAAAATAGTTAAAATATTTTTATTATTCATCAATTTTTAAACTAATATCTGTAACGGGCACACAGCAGCAAGGGAGGATCTCATTTTCGCCGATAAAGACTAATGGCTCCCCCTCAGGATAATTTATTTCTCCAGAGGCTAGCGTGACTCGACAAGCTCCGCAAAATCCATCTCGACAGTGATAATGAACTTCGATACTTGCCTGCTCTAAGCATTCCAATAAGGTTTTGTTTGATTGCTTATATTCAATGACTTTACCGTTAACACTAATTTGTGGCACGGGTTTTACAAAAGACTTACTTGATGCAGGCATGAAAAATATTTAATCGGTTTTACAAATCAAAATCATCAGCGTCAATAATTGAGTCTACTTGTCGACTAGATAGCTTGATATCTATATTTATTGTGGTTCTACTTGTACATTATTACTGTCCAAATTTAATCACACAAAATCAGTTTTTTTTAAGTAATAGAGGTATTTTGATATTTAAAATGAGCATTTTTTGTCAATAAACAGGTCAAGTTTAGCTTTTATGCATCAAAACCCAAAACTACACTGTAATTTTAAATATAAAAATACATAAAATTATTGACGAGACTCTATATTGATGGTTAAATTAAAATTCGATTAAAGCTGAGTCAAATAGTACAACTTAGTTTTGGCTTTAGTACTCATTAAGTGTACACAAGCGCCATAAATAGATTTTAGTTAGGGTGGTAAAATGATTAATAAACACTTTGTATTATTGAATGATACAGATAATGTTTTTGTTTGTTGTAAGCAATTACTTATTGATGAATCAACAAACCTAGAAGGTGTTGATGTAATTATGACTACTGATATTGTTGTTGGTCATAAAATTGCCAGAAAGAACGTTTTAAAAGGCGAGAAGATTATTAAATATGGCGTATCTATTGGATCAGCAACTCAAGATATTGTGTTTGGTGAGCATATCCATATGCATAATATGAAAAGTGACTATATAGCAAGCCATACTCGTCAAAGTAGATCAGGAGAAGAATAATGAAGGGGTATTTAAGATCTGACGGCCGAAAAGGCGTACGTAATGTTATTTTAGTAACATACTTGGTTGAATGTGCTCATCATGTTGCGAGAGCTATTGTAAATGAAAGTTCTCGCGATGATGTACAATTAATTGGTTTTCCTGGTTGTTACCCTAATGACTATTCTTTAAAGATTATGGAAGGCTTATGTACTCATCCTAATGTAGCTGGGGTACTCATACTTTCTTTAGGCTGTGAAGGTTTTAACCGAGAAAAACTTGCTAATACTGTTGAAGCAAGCGGCCGACCAATTGAAACTTTAGTGATTCAAAATTCTGGCGGTACTAAAAAAACTATTGAAGCTGGCGTTAAGAAAATAAGTGAACTTTTAGTTTCAGCAGAAGCTGTTGAGATGGTGCCTATGGATATGAGCGAACTCGTTGTTGGTACTATTTGTGGTGGCTCAGACGGAACCAGTGGTATTGGCGCTAACCCAGCTGTAGGTCATTGCTTTGATCAATTAATTAAGAAAAATGCCATTTGTATTTTTGAAGAGACAGGTGAACTTATTGGTTGTGAACAAATTATGGCTGAACGAGCTATAACACCAGAGCTTGGCGAAGAAATAATGAAGTCGGTTGAAAAAGCTGAACAATATTATACTCAGATGGGCTATGGCAGTTTTGCTCCAGGTAATGCAGAAGGCGGCTTAACGACCCAAGAAGAAAAATCTATGGGCGCTTATGCTAAATCAGGCAGTTCAAAAATTCATGGTTTGATCAAGCCAGGTGATATTCCAAGCCAAGGTGGATTGTATTTGATGGATGTTGTTCCAGATGGAAGTCCTATGTACGGTTTTCCTAACATTGTTGATAGTGCTGAAATTGTTGAAATGATTGCTTCAGGCTCTCACCTTATATTGTTTACTACTGGCCGTGGCTCAGTGGTTGGTTCGGCGATATCTCCAGTGATAAAGGTTTGTGCCAATCCAGAAACGTATGAAAACTTATCTGATGATATGGATATCAATGCAGGGAAAGTGATTAACGGTGAGGCCACAGTCCAGCAGGTTGGTGATGAAATTTATGAGCTTGTTGTAAAAGTAGCACAAGGTCAACAATCTAAATCAGAAGCGTTAGGTCATCAAGAGTTTGTTTTAACGTATAAAAAGTTTGAAGCCATTGGTCCTTCATGTTTACCAACAGCCCGATAGTTGAGTAGTTAATAATGTTTAAAAAAAGACAAGTAGGAAAAACTAATCTTCAAGTTAGTGAATTGGGCTTTGGTGCAGCAACATTTGGTAACCTTTACCATAGAATGCCTGAAGGTGCGGCCGAAGAAAGTATTGCTAAAGCTATGGCGCTAGGGTTAAATCAATTTGATACTGCTCCATATTACGGTTTTGGATTAAGTGAGCGCCGAGTTGGTAATAGTTTAAGAGAATATGATAAAAATGATTATGTTCTTTCAACTAAAGTTGGCAGAATATTAGAGCCTTGTGAGAAAGCCGAAGATAAATATGGTTTTTGTTCACCTATGCCATTTGAGCCTAAATATGACTATTCTTACGATGGCATTATGCGTTCATTTGAGCATAGTATTCAACGACTTGGCTTATCAAAAATCGATATTTTATACATGCATGATATTGGTCGCGTAACACATGGTGATAACCATGATGCACTCTTTAAAATCGCTATGGAAGGTGGGTATAAAGCGATGGATGAGTTACGTTCTCAAGGTTTAGTATCGGCTATAGGCCTAGGCGTAAATGAATATGAAGTATGTGAGCAAGCCATGGATCATGGTTACTTTGATTGTTTCTTATTAGCTGGGCGTTATACTTTGTTAGAACAAGAGTCACTGAAAACCTTTCTACCTCGTTGCTTAAAAGAGAATAGTTCTATTATTCTTGGTGGTCCATATAACTCAGGCATTCTTGCGACGGGTGTTCGTCGTGAAGGTGTGGTTCCTCATTATAATTATGAACCCGCTAGTAACGAAATTATTAAAACAGTCGCTAAAATCGAAGATATTTGTCAAGAATATAATGTGCCATTGGCTGCTGCAGCATTGCAGTTCCCGTTAGCGCATCCAGCTGTTGTTAGTGTTATTCCAGGATTAAGTTCAGCCAGTCGTGTTGAAACAACCGTTGCTCAAATGCAAATTAATATACCCACAGATTTTTGGGTTGCATTGCAAAATGCAGGCTTATTATATGCGGATGCTCCTGTACCAAAAGGAAACGCGGAGTAGCTTATGCAACGTATTGACTCCCATCAACACTTTTGGCAATTATCTCGTGGCGACTATAGTTGGCTTACTGAAGACTTAGGTGTTTTATATCGTGATTTTTTGCCTGTTGATATTAAAACAGAACTTTCGTATGCAAATGTCAGTGATACTATTTTAGTACAAGCAGCTGAAACCTTAGCTGAAACTGATTTTATGTTTCGTCAAGCATATACACAAGGCTTTGTTTCTGGTGTTGTTGGTTGGGTTGATATGGAATGTCCTGAAGTATTACAACAGCTATCTTGGTTTATGGAAAATCCTTATTTTAAAGGGATAAGACCTATGATTCAGGATATTGATGATATTGATTGGATGCTTCAGCCGGCGCTTACACCTGTCTTTAATTTTTTAGAAAAAAATGACTTAAGTTTTGATGCATTAGTGTTACCTAAACATCTCGCCAATCTTGAAATACTTATTACACGTCATCCTAAATTACGTGTCGTTATTGACCATGGTGGTAAACCTCAAATATCAAAAGCGTTAGGTGTTGATATTACCAATTCAATGAACCGTCAATGGGCCATAGATATTGAAAATCTAGCCAAAAACACAAATGTTTTTTGTAAGTTATCTGGTTTAATAACAGAAGCAGGTAGTAACGCGAGTTATGCCGACATTGAACCTTATATGGCGCATTTGTTTAAGTGTTTTGGTAGCGATAAATTGATGTGGGGAAGTGATTGGCCTGTCGTAAATTTAGAGAGTGATTATTCAAGTTGGTTTGATATCGCTTCTACTTTTATTGAAAAATTAACAAAGAAAGAACAAGAAAGTATTTGGTCAAGAACAGCCAAAGGTTTTTATAAATTATAACAATAAAAACGTATCAAACTTGTTTATTAAAGTACAAAGAATAAATTTACCTTAAAGGAAAGAAAATGACTCAACGATTTAACAAAAAAACAGTGCTTATTACTGGTGCTGGTAGCGGTATAGGGCAAACAGCAGCCATTAGGTTTGCAAGTGAAGGTGCACATGTTGTCATTTTGGATCTTGATATGGCAGGGGCTGAATCGACTCAAAGTGCTATAGCAGAAGCAGGTGGAACATCTTCAGTATATGAATGTAATGTTGCTAGTGCACAACAAGTTAATGATGTTGTAGCGAGTATCTTAAAAGAAAACAAAATAGACATACTAATTAACAATGCGGGTATTGCTCATATTGGTAATTTAGAATCAACAGAAGAATCAGATTTAGATCGCATTTATCAAGTCAATGTTAAAGGCTGCTACAACATGATGAAAGCCGTTATTGGTTCAATGAAAGAAAATAAATCAGGTGTGATTTTAAACCTTGCTTCTGTTGCTTCGTCTGTTGGTATAGCAGACAGATTCGCTTATTCAATGAGTAAAGGTGCGGTATTAACCATGACCTACTCAGTAGCAAAAGATTATATTCATGATGGTATTCGCTGTAACTGTATTGCACCAGGTCGCGTTCATACGCCATTTGTAGACAATTTCTTAGAAAAAAATTACCCGAACGAAAAAGAAGAAATGTTTGAAAAACTATCTAAATCTCAGCCAATAGGGCGTATGGGTAAAGTTGATGAAATTGCAGGTTTAATTATTTATTTATGTTCAGAGGAAGCAGCATTTATTACGGGCAGTAACTTCCCTGTTGATGGAGGCTTTGTAACATTAAATAACTAATTGAGCTTCATTCGGGGTGATTATAAAAAATAATTGATTAATAAAAATATAATTATAAAAGGTCAAAAAATGAATAAGTCATACACAGCAGTAGATGATAAGGAAATTACTCAAGGAGTTAATAAGTCAACTTCAGAAGTAGTAGTACCTAAAGCTTATCTTGTTTCATTTATTTTAATAACGTTATGTTTTCCATTATGGGGTTTTGCAAATGACATTACTAACCCTCTAGTAAAAGCATTTTCAAAAGTACTTCAAATGACAACAGCTGAAGGTACATGGGTACAAGTTGCTTTTTATGGTGGCTACGGTGCTATGGCTATTCCGGCAGCAATTTTTATTAAAAAGTTTTCATATAAAGCTGGTTTACTTATGGGGCTTGCCTTCTACGCTTTAGGCGCCTTGCTATTTATACCAGCAGCTAGCGCTCAAGAGTTTGTGCCATTTTTGTTTGCATTTTTTGTAATGACCTGTGGACTTTCATTCTTAGAAACCAGTGCTAATCCTTATGTTTTATCTATGGGGCCTGCATCAACAGCGACACAGCGATTGAATTTAGCGCAAGCGTTTAACCCTGTTGGTTCACTGCTAGGTATGTTTGTTGCCACACAATTTATTATCCAAAAGCTCAATCCAGCTTCAGATGAAGAGCGAAGAGCCTTAGCTGCTGAAGCGTCTACAACCGCGTTAGATAAGCTGTCAGCGATTACAGCTAACGACCTTGAAGTTATTCGTAACCCATATTTAGCCATAGGCGCTGTAGTGTTAGTTATGTTTGTGGTTATTGCCATTAAAAAAATGCCGCGCACAGAAGAAAAGTCTGAGAGCTTAGATATTAAAGGCACATTTAAACGCTTATTTGCTAATCAAAATTACCGAGAAGGTGTTGTCGCGCAAATGTTTTACGTTGGTGCACAAATAATGTGTTGGACCTTTATTATTCATTACGGTACTGAGGTGTTTGTTAATTTAGGTATGACTGAGCAAGCAGCTGAAGCTAAATCTCAATCGTTGAACATTTATGCAATGATCATTTTCTGTTTAAGTCGTTTTATTTGTACATTTTTACTGAAATATATTAACCCTGGTAAGTTACTTATGCTTTTGGCTTTTGGCGGTATGGTATTTACATTAGGTACAATTTTCTTAGAAGGTGTTGCTGGTGTTTATTCGTTAGTTGCTATTTCAGCATGCATGTCGTTAATGTTCCCAACTATTTACGGTATTGCATTAACGGGTACTGGTGATGATGCAAAACTTGGTGCTGCTGGTCTTATTATGGCGATTGTAGGTGGTACTTTCTTACCAATGTTACAAGCGTCAATTATTGATATGAAAGTCGTTTTTGATACATTCTCAGCAGTAAAATTCTCATTTATTTGGGTATTAATATGTTTTGTTGTTATTGCTGTATACGGTAAGCGTTCTCAAAAACATTTACCTAAGTAAGGAGTTAACGTGACTATCCGACATTGCTTTGCATTAGATCTAAAAGATGATCCTCAACTTATTGCTGAATACAAACGCTTTCATAGCCCTGATGGTGTTTGGCCTGAAATAATCGATAGTATTAAAGGTGCAGGTATAGAGCAATTAGATATTTACCTTGTAGGTAATCGTTTATTCATGATCATGGATGTTAATAAAAGCTTCTCCTTTACTGAAAAAGACAAAGCTGATCTTAATAATGACAAAGTCGTTGCTTGGGAAGAACTCATGTGGACATTTCAACAAAAATTGCCATGGGCTAAAGGCGATGAGAAATGGCTACTAATGGAAAATATTTTCACACTGTAGTGTGATCAATCTTAATAAATTAATAGTGAAAATAGGAAACAAAAATGAAATTACTTCGTGTAGGTAACGTAGGACAAGAAAAACCGGCTATATTAGATGATGATGGTGTGATCAGAGATTTGTCAACTCATGTTGATGATATTGATGGTGATTTTTTTGCTGCAGGTTCAGTTGAAAAAATAGCTGCCTTAGATTTAAGTACATTACCTGAAATTGATAAAAGTGTTCGTATCGGACCTGTTGTTTCTAAAGTAGGTAAAATGATCTGTGTTGGTTTAAATTATGCTGACCATGCAGCAGAATCAGGGATGGATGTACCGTCAGAGCCAGTATTATTTTTTAAAGCGACCTCATCAATTGTTGGTCCTAATGACACAGTGCTTTTACCGCCTAAGTCTGAAAAGAGTGACTGGGAAGTTGAGCTAGGTGTCGTTATCGGTAAAGATGCAAGTTATGTGTCAGAATCTGATGCACTTGATTACGTTGCGGGTTATTGTGTTGTTAACGACTTATCTGAACGTGCTTATCAAATAGAAAAAGAAGGTCAATGGTGTAAAGGTAAAGGTTGTGACACATTTGGTCCAATTGGTCCTTACTTAGTCACTAAGGACGAAGTCAAAGACTCTAACGAATTAAGTCTATGGTTAGAGGTTAATGGCGAGCGTGTACAAAATGGTAATACGCGTACAATGGTTTATAAAGTACCGTTCCTTGTTTCGTATATCAGTCAGTTTATGAGCTTACAACCGGGCGATATTATTAGTACAGGTACACCTCCAGGTGTTGGGCTTGGTTTTAATCCACCTAAATACTTGAAAGAAGGCGATGTAATGAAACTAGGTATTGATGGCCTAGGTACGCAAGAACAAAATGTTGAGCGCTTTAAAAAGTAAATCCAATTAGAAATACATCTGTTAAACACTTTAACAGATGTATTTATCTTACATGTTATTAACAATTATAATTCCATCTAGCTAAAGATATTAAAGACGAACACAAACCCATTATTGATCATATTCCTTCAGAGGCTGAATTAGAGAAAATTTCAGAAGAAAATTCGGCTAGTTACGAGCAAAGAAGAAAAGCTCGTAAAAGTTAAAATATTAGGACATGTGATAAAAATGGGGTAGCCAGAGTGTTTTTTTGTAATTATGTGGTGATTTTTCTTCACCCTTACCACCTCCTAATCCCTACTTAAATTAGATAATGAACTTTTTAAATTGTTAATACCGTTAACCCACTTCCAAAGTAGTTAAAATATACCTTTCAGCTTAAATAAGCTTATTGAAATACCAAAGGGATGAATTTTTATTTATTCAAGTTGTATTTACTCAAACAGTTTTATCTCTCTAATTTAAATTTTAACTAGTACTTTCTTGAGTATGATTATTGTTAATAATATATTTATTTGTTTTCTTCTAATATTTGGTTTTATATTAATTAATATCTTTTTGTTTTGTTATTGGTTGGTTTAGTTAATAGGTTTGTATTTTGGTTATCTAAGTGTTAATTTTATATTTGTGTTTATTATATTTAATAATACATCAAAGCTTGGTGTTTATTATTTAAATATCCAATTATAAAAATAACGAGGATGATATATGAATAACTGTCTTAAATTAACATCTATTGCACTTGCATGCATGTTTACAACAAATGTAATGGCTGCTGTAACCCCTATTCAAATACAAGCTACAGAGAACACTGATTATGGTAATGATTCGATCGCTACCATGTTTTCGTCGGTTCAAACAGCAGAGGATGGACTTGCTACATACCAAGTCGCTTTTGATATAACACCTCCTTCAGGAAAAAATGTGAGAAGTCGCAGTTCTGCTGGTGCTGCCACTACTTTTAGTTGGGGAATAGGGGATGATGCTGTTTTTAAGGGGAGTGACACAGAATATGCTGATATTGGTAATTTACGCATTGTTAATTTTAATGCTAATGGCGGGACTTTAACCGTTGATGATTTTAAAGGTTTAGCTTTCACTCATATCAATTTTGTGAATGGTCAAAGCCCTAATAAAGATGCAGTAAAAATTGTAACGAATAATACCGTCAGTAATGATTTAGGTAATTTGTCGCTTGATTCGGAATCAATAAATTTAGAGCTGTTAGAGGGAGTTATTCCTTCAATTACGTCTGTTAGATTAGAAGCAGGTGATAGTGCAAATCAAACAACTAATAAATGGTCTGTTGATAGCATTGAAGTGACTATTGATGGTATTGCAACCGAAGATCGCGCATATTTTTTACGTGGATCTTGGGGAATTAATTGGAAGCCTGCTCTATTAGGTAACGGCGTTGCTGAAGGTGTTGTTATTGATTATTTTATTGATCAAATAAAAGATCTAAAAACAATAGATTATGTTCAAGTGCATCTTGGTGAGTCTTATATTTATTCTCCGGTTCATCTTGCGCCCCATGATTTACTAGAGAGCTTATGGCAAGGGGATACTGATGAGAATGGTAATATTATCAACCTTATTGTGCCTAGAGCTGAAGCTGCTACAGACCCATTTTATGAAATGTTATTATCTATCAAAAATGCAGGCATGAAAACTCAAGTGTATGTAAATAGTTCTAACATGCTTGAGCGCGAGGAAGATATTCCGAATCCTGATTCGCTTCCTAATATAACAGAACGTTGGAAAGAACATTGTGATACGGATCCAGAGGTACAAGCGTTTTTAAATAGTCAATCCTATCACTATAAAGAAGGTTATCCCGACAGACCTTATATGTTTGCTTATGCTGAATTTGTTCTTAAAGTATATTCAGAGCGATACGGTGATCTGATTGATTCTTGGTTATTTGATTCTGGTGAGACTATGGTGACTTATGGCGATAATTCAACTAATGGTAACCCTGATGACCAATTGATTTTTAAAGCCTTTGCTGAGGCCGCTCGCTCAGGAAATTCTCATGCGGCTGTTTCATTCAATAATGGTCCAGAGCGTATTACTGAATCATTAAATCCATTTTCTGAAGCAACCCGTCATGACGATTACATGTTTGGTCATCCTTATAATGGTGGTCGAGTGATCGGTAGACATGACAACGGTTTATATGACAGAAACTATGCTCATATCCAAAAAATTACAGAAACCAATGGCAATGTGCATATAGGTAATGAAGTCAATGATTGGGATTGGGACGATAAAGTTGTTGGTCATTTTGATCCACCAATGAGTACCACTAGCTGGAATGGTGGTAATACACCAGCCTTAACTGATGAAGAGTTTAAGCTTTGGAACTTGGAAGCGACCAAAGCTGGTGGTGCAATTAGTTGGGGCGTACCATTAGTGGCTAAAAATAGTGGTGTTAGTGAAAATTTTGTTGTTAACGAATGGGGAATTGCACAGCTAACCTTGATGGATGATCATTTAAGTTTATATCAACAGCCTGGTGCGCCTAATTGGGCTCGTGCTGATACCGCATTGCCTGATGCTATTTTTTCTCAACCTTATTCTCGTGAATTGGTTGAAGGCGTAGATTTTTGGGATCCTGAAGGAGATGCCGTTACTTTACGTTTATTAGATAATGCTGATGGCGCACCTGCTTGGTTAACACTTGTGGAAGATGAATCCAATATTGGTACTTGGTTACTGCAAGGCACACCAACAGAAACTGAAAATACTGAATATCAATTCAGAATTCAAGCGATAGATGCATCAGGTACAACTGAACGCTGGGTTAAGCTAGTAGTTGGCGGTGAGCCGAGTATTTATCCCTACAGCGGTAACACGCAAATTTTTGCAACACCTGACACTGATTATGGTGTAAACAATATTGCGACTATGATTTCTGGAGTTCAAGCGGCACCTGATGGATTGGCAACCTTCCAAATTGCCTTTGATGCTACCCCAATGGATGGCGGAAATATTGCTAGTGGTAATTCAGGAGGTGTATCTACAAATACTAGTTGGGGTATAGGTGATGACTATTTATTTAAAGGAAGTGATACTGAATTTGTTGACTCGATTTCCAACCTTCGAATTATCAATTTTTCTGCTAATGGCGGAGATTTGAAAGAGACTGATATTACTGAGTTGTCATTCAACAGTGTAGAGATCGTCAATGGGCAGTCAACTCATGATCGTGTTTTAGTAACAGCTAATGGTGTTAGTAATTCTACCGACGGAGAAAAAATGGCAGATACACCAGCCGGACTAAGCTTAACATATGGTGGTTTTGATGCAGTGACAGAGTTAACTCTTGGTGTGGGTAATGCAACAGACAACACTAGAAATAAATGGTCTGTGAATAATTTTAGTGTCAATTTCATAATTGAAGAGCCTACTACTATTTCAGCCCCTACAGGTGACTTAAATGGAGACAGTGCTATTGATAGAATGGATATGATGATAATACGAGGCGCTTTAGGGAGCTCAGATGGAGACGCGTCTTACGTGGCAACAGCTGATTTAGATAATGATGGTACTATTTCTAGAGCAGATTATAGTTTATGGTATCAACTATTTAGGAACCAATAGATTGTGATCTGACCTGCTTCAATACACTGAATTTTAAATATTGAAGTAGGCTAGTTAATAATTTTTTATTCTGAATCAAAATTTATCTCTAGTATTTCTTCAGAATTCAATAATAAATATTAAATAAGTTGGCTCATAGGGAAGCAAAACTAATGTTCCTTTACCAAAATCATCACTTTTAAAATTATTTGTTAATAAAAAAGCAACTCAGTGAGTTGTCTTTTTATTAATCATTTTACAGATGAATAAATTATATAAATAGATTCATCAATCTGAGCTTAATTGAGTTTAATTTTCAAAACCTTCAACACAGCGGAGTAAAGTTGTTTCAGCGCTATTTAAGTGTTTTTCCATACTTAAAATAGAACCAGCATTATTATGAGTAATCAAATTATTTAATAAGTCGATATGCTCTTCAATAGCAACAGTAAACCTTTCTAATTCACCTGTTTTGTCCCATTGGTAATGGTAATGACAAACGAACGAGACAATGTCAAAAAATTGCTGAGTAAACCTATTTTTCGCACTTTGTTGAATAATGTAATGTAATTCTCTATCAAGATCTGGAAATTCTAAATACCTATTTTCCATATCAGCTCTAACTTCTTGGTGTTTTGTTAATAGCTGTTGAAGCTGTTTCCAAACACCATGACTTTTGGGGAATTTTAATAATTCTGTAAGGGCACGCATTTCTACCATTTCTCTGAATGATACAAGCTCTCTCGCAAACTCTTCATCAAATTTAACCATTTTCCAACGACCACGAGGAATTTTTTCAATTAACCCGTTGTTTGAAAACTTAATTAGAAATTCACGTACTGTTATTGTTGTACATCCAGAATTTTTAGCAAGGCTTAGTTCTGAAAATCTATCACCAGGTAATAATTTACCAGCATTAATTAAACCTAAAAAATATTTCTCAATTTGTACGTCTTTTGTCGAATCTTTATCTTGAATATCGAAATAGTCATCTGGAGTAGGTTGACGTAATACTACTTTGTTTGCGCCATCACGCTTTATTATATTTGCAGTACATAAGTCTTCAATACAAGCTCTAACGGTTGTACGGCTTATTTTTAATAATTTAGTTAGTTCAATATCGTTAGGCATAATCTTTTCGCCGTCTGATAGATTGGCAATTAACTCAAGCATACGATTTGTAGACTGTTTAAATAAGTAAGTTTTTTTACTCACATTGTTTTCCTTACATATTGATATTTTATAAAATTTATCATGATGTTTTATATTCAAGGTTACATGATTTAACAAGTATATGTCGTATTTTATCTGATTATGTGTGTATTTTGACAGAAATAATACATATTTATTATTAATATATTTGATTCGTACCGATAAATATTGACTTGTATTAATATTGAGGGTTACTCTATATATAAATAGACATATTTATTTTAATAACAAATAAAATAAATGAAAATATAAAATATAAAAATGGAAGTATTTAATGAATATACCTGTTTATCTACTTGTTACATGTAGTTTTATAGCCAGTTTAGTGAGTTGTGCTAAAGCTCCAGTTGATAAAGTTATGGAAGAAAAACAGCCTCGACCTAATGTCATTGTTATTCTAGCTGATGATATGCAAATTGGTGTTACAGGGTATGAGGGCAACCCTATCATTAAAACACCTAACATAGATAACTTAGCTAATAACGGTACTGTTTTCTCGAAAGCTTTTGCTACAAGTGCTGTTTGTACGCCAAGTCGAACAACATTACTTACAGGTTTATATGAACGCCGACATGGAATAAATTTTAATTCTAATAGCAGCATGACTGAAGCTGCATACAACAAAACGTATCCAATGTTATTAAAAAAATCAGGGTATTTCGTAGGTTATGTAGGAAAGAATCATACGCCAATAGGACGAAACGAATCTGGCGTAACGGGTTATAAAAGTGGGGTGATGGATAACAGCTTTGATTATTGGTATGCCAGCCATAAACATTTAAGTTTCTATCCAAAAGATCACGCACGTCATGCAATTTTTAAAAATGCTCAAGCAGATACTCAAATAGAAATTATTGAAGAGGGTGTTGAAAACTTCATGACACCTAATGAAGCATTTCAAAAAGGCCATAACTTTCTTGATAGCCGTCCTAAAAGTAAGCCTTTTGCTTTACTTATTAATTTTAATGTTCCACATGCCAACTCCACAGGTTCAATGGAACTTAGAGATAGTGATCTAGAACTTTATAAAACGACTTATCGAGATCATCTAAATGATGTCGCACTTCCTAAAACTTACGTTGCAACTAAAGACATAAAAACGCCTAAACTACCGAAGTCAGTATATAACGGTAAGTATCTAGAAACTTACGACTATGTTAAAGAGGAAGATAGTTTAAAAGAGCGTATTGTTAGAGAAATGCAAACCATATCAGGTATAGACAAGCTGATAGGTAAGTTAGTAAAACATCTAAAATCTCAAGGGGTAGCTGATAACACTATTATTGTCTTTACCTCAGATCATGGTTTGATGCATGGAGAATTTGGTTTAGGTGGTAAGGTGCATTTATATGACCCTTCTGTTCGTATCCCAATGGTGATTTATGATCCTAGAATTGAAAAGACTCAAAAAGTGGATAAGAACAACGATTTAGTCGCTTTAGTTGATTTAGCTCCTACCATTCTTGACTTAACTGAAACTACTATCCCAGAAGACTATCAAGGTTTTAGTTTACAGCCATTGATGAATAGCACATCAGCGAACAAAGCTCAGTGGAGACAAGAGATTTTCTTAGAGAATATGATGACAATTCAAAATTACCCTCGGATGGAAGGTGTTCGTACACATAAATGGAAGTACATACGTTATTTCGATAAGAAAAAAGATCAAGACTATGCATCAATGAGTGTTGCATCAATTAATGGAGAACAACCCATTTATGAAGAATTATATGATCTTGAAAACGACCCAAATGAAATCAATAACGTAATCAATGTACCTGAAAACTCGATGATCGTTAATAAATTACGAGCAAAAGATAAAGAGCTTGTTAAAGAATATCGTGGTAATGAACCACTAAATACTTACGTTAATCAAAAAAATTAGAATACTATTTACATATAAATGGGGAAATTATGAATCTATTAAAGTCATTAATGAATAAGAAACGAAGCACAATTAGTTTCTTATTTATATGCGCTGTCGCTGTTAGCGGTTGTAATGCTACAGATAAGTCTAAACAAAAAGTTGCAGAAGAATCATCATCGAAGCAACAAACACGCCCTAATATCATTCTACTTATGACTGATGATCAAGGGTATGGCGATTTTAGTATGTTTAACAACCCAATTGTTCAAACACCTCAAATAGAGAAATTAGCGTCTCAAAGCCAACGTTTTACAAACTTTCATGTAGACCCAACATGTTCACCAACACGTTCAGCATTAATGAGTGGTAAGTATTCATTAAGAGCAGGGGTTTGGCATACGGTTATGGGACGTCATATGTTATCTGATAAACATAAGATTCTACCCGAATTATTGAAAGATGCTGGTTATAACACGGCTATGTTTGGTAAGTGGCATTTAGGTGAAAATTATCCATTTCGTCCGCAAGATCAAGGCTTTAATCATGTACTTATTCATGGTGGTGGTGGTGTAGGCCAATCACCAGACTATTGGGAAAACGATCAGTTTGATGATACCTATTATTTAAATGGCGAAGAGAAAAAGTACAAAGGTTATGCGACCGACATATGGTTTTCTGAAGCAATAAACTTTGTGCAAGAACAAACAGATAAAGATTCACCATTTTTCTTATATTTATCTCTTAATGCACCACATATACCTTGGAGAGCGCCGGAAGAATATAGTGCTCCTTATAAAGCATTAGGTTTAAATGATGACCTTTCTAACTTCTACGGCATGATCACTAATATAGATGATAACGTTGCAAAATTACGTAAAACATTAGTAAACGAGAAAGTTAACGATAATACCATCTTTATTTTTATGACAGATAATGGTTCTGTTGCTGCAGCAAAAAGTAATGGTGAGCCATTAAATTGGATACCTAAAGATGTTCAGTTAGCTATTGAAGCTAAAACAGGCAAAAAGCTAAATACCTTAAATGATTATATGAGAGAAGGTAAAGCTTCTGTTTATGACGGCGGTCATAGAGTACCTCTTTTCATTAGTTGGCCAAATGGTAATTTACAAGCGCCTGCTAATATTAATGATCTAACTGCACATATTGATTTGCTTCCAACTATTCTAGATTTAGCGAATATTAATGTAAAAGATCTTGATATTGACGGTACTTCTCTTGTACCAGCATTAAGGAATGCTGAAAAATTACCTAACCGTTCTATGGTTGTTACAAATCAACGTGTTTTAAACCCTGATCCACAACGTCCTTATGTTGTAATGCAAGGTAACTGGAGATATGTTCATGCTGTTCAAACGGGTGGTACTGAATTATTTGATATTACTAATGATCCTGGTCAAAGCAATGATATAGCTACTCAACATCCTGATAAAGTTGCTGAGTTAGCAAAAGTTTATGAAAAATGGTGGCAACACGCTATAGGTAAAGGAACACCGACTACTCGCCCTATCATTGGCAGTACACATGAAAATCCATCTCGGTTAACAGGTATGGATTGGTTATCTCCTAACACCGACCAAGTTCCTTGGTGGCCTGGTTTTGGTCATGACAAATGGGGTAAAGGCCATGGTTGGGTTGGAAATGAAGGAAAATTCATTGTTTCACCTTGGGCATTAAAAGTTGCTGAAAGTGGTAACTACACTCTGAGTCTTTATTTACATGATAAACCAGCAAATAAAGTTATTCCAAAAAGCTTTGCTCATGTTCAAATAAATGGCGATGTTACAACGATGCCAATACCTAAAGGAGCTTTATCAGTTACTTTTAATGTTGAATTGACGAAAGGTGATTTAGATTTACGCGCTTGGTTTGATGATAAATCTGATGCAAGTGGCTTAAGTAAAGGCTTAGCTGCATTTTATGTCTATGCAGAAAAACTTAAAAATTAATTATTAAGTTTTGAAATATTCAGAAAGTAAAATAAAAATTATTAATTAACAATTAAAGGTACATCTTATGAAAAAAATATTCACAGCTTTATCCTTTATTGCTTTATTTTTAACCATATTATCAGTTCAAGCGAAAGAGTCTCGTTTTCAATCGTTAGATATAGATAATGACGGCAAAGTAAGCGTTGAAGAATTCACAATAAAATCTAAAAAGAAAGAAAAATCTACAAAAGCATTTGTAAAATTAGATGCTAATTCCGATGGGTTTTTGAGTGAAGATGAAATGGCTAAAATGAAAGATAAAAAGAATAAAAAAGACAAAAAGAAAAAAAATAACGAAGAATAAATAAAGCATAATCCGAGCAAGCTTAAAGAGGAAAAATATGATAAACATAAAACAAACACTTTTACTCATCACCTTAATGCTTTTTTCTTACAGTGTTTTGGCAAATGATGTATTTGTAGCCCTCGATAAGCTTGCTCAATCTGAACAAGCTCCGAAAGTTTATGCAAATAAATTGCTTGATGATGGTTTTCAAGAAATTTATTTTGAAGGTGCAACGTTTGAAGGGAAGCAAACTCGAATATTTGCATTCTATAAAGCACCTGAAGGAAAAGGGCCATTTCCTGCAATGGTTTTAGTGCACGGTGGCGGTGGAAGTGCATTTAAAGAATGGGTAGATAAATGGAACAATGCGGGCTTTGCCGCTATATCTATTGCGACAGAAGGTCAAACAGGCTACTTAACAGGTAAAAAACAGCCTAAATGGGAAAAAAACAAATGGGGAGGCCCAAGACGCCCCGGTATTTATAATGATCCAGAAAGAGCTACAAACAACCAGTGGATGAATCAATCGGTTACTGCAGCGATTCAGGCTCATAATTTATTAAGATCTTTTAACGAAGTTAAAAAAGATGAAATTGGTATTTCAGGTATTTCATGGGGCGGTGTTATTACTTCAACAGTAATAGGTTTTGATCAACGTTTCGCTTTTGCTATCCCTATTTATGGCAGTGGATTCCTTGATACCATGCAAAACAAATACGGTAAAATACTTTCAAAACCTACACATAATTATTATCGTGAAATATGGGAACCAGCCCTTAGAATTGCTAAATTTAAAAATCCTACATTTTGGTTAACTGGCCTTAAAGAAAACAATTTCTCTTTAGATGCTCAAGCTAATACTTATAAATTGCTTCAGGGTATTCATTATCAAAGTATTCAACCTACATTAAAACATAGCCATAAATATGGTTGGGCACCAAAAGAACCGTATATATTTGCTCGTTCGGTTCTTAATCATAAGTTACTTCCTGCTTTTTATGATGAAAAAATAATGAACGAAATTGTAAGTATTAACGTTAAAAATATTCAAAATAACGATACCGAAAACTCAATATCATCAATACTCTATTATACAAACGATTTAGGCCATACTTTAGACAGAAAATGGCATGAGAAACCTGTTAAAATTAACACGTCAAAAAATGGTATTACATTAGCGTCTACATTACCCAAAACAGCTACAGCATGGGTATTTAATATAGAAACTAACGGTTTAATATACAGTAGCGAGCTTTCTGAACGAGCTAAATAACACACCCTGTTTATTAACAAATTACTTTAAAAAGCATCTACTATTTAATTATATTAGATGCTTTTTTATTAATAAAATTAATCTGATGTCTTGACTTTTATTCTAAAAAACATTCTTACTTTACATTCCTTTTGTAAATATACGCTATTCAAAAACAAACATATTTAAACTTATTGATTAACTTTACATCTACAGTTAATCGGGAGGTTGTGTAACCTAGCCAACATAAATCCTAAAACTAAATTTTAAACATGTTGTTAATGTATTGTTGGGTGATTTTTAAGAGGATTAATAACATGTATTAAGTTGACTTTGAAATAATTAGTGTATTATTATATTTAATTGAACTCTTTGTGGTTTATTTTAACTCATAAAAGTCGTCAAATTAAATGCCTTGAATATAACGATTCTTCATAAAGTGCATTTGTAGCTAGCTTATGTTTTTCATTACTAATTTAGCGTTACATTCATCAGATAAACAAAAGGAATAACATGCGTCATCTCATCACAACATTATCGATTGGGGCTTTAATAGTACTTAGTTGTATAGGGTGCAGTTCTGAGCAAAAAGTTAATGCTAATGAGCAAATAACTCAACCGAAACTTCCTAATATCATATTAGTAATGACTGACGATCAAGGGTATGGCGATTTTGGTCATAACAATAATCCTATTGTTAAAACGCCTGTGTTAGAAAAATTAGCGAATGAAAGCGTTCGTTTTACCAATTTTCATGTTGATCCAACCTGTTCACCAACCCGTGCAGCTTTAATGAGTGGGCAATACTCCCTTCGCGCAGGTGTTTGGCATACTGTTATGGGCAGACATATATTATCTGATAAACATACAACCTTGCCTGAAGTTTTAAAAGGCGCTGGGTATAAAACAGGTATGGTAGGAAAATGGCATTTAGGTGATAACTACCCATTTCGTCCGCAAGATCAAGGTTTTGATTATGTATTAATGCATGGTGCGGGTGGTATAGGTCAAACACCAGATCATTGGGGAAATACACAATTTGATGATACGTATTTTTTAAATGGTAAAGAAAAACAATATAAAGGTTATGCAACAGACATATGGTTTGATGAAGCGATAAACTTTATTCACGACAATGCCAATAAAGAAAAACCATTTTTTCTTTACGTGTCTACTAATGCACCACATGCTCCGTTTAGAGCGCCAGAAAAGTATATTCAACCTTACAGAGATTTAGGTGTTCCAGAAGAGCTTGCCTTATTTTACGGCATGATTGCCAGCTTAGACGAAAATGTTGATCGTTTACAAAATGCTATGAAGGAAACGAACATCACCGACAATACTATTTTTATTTTCATGACTGACAATGGTTCAGTAATGGGTGGAAAGGGAGCTAAATTAGTGAGTGGTGAAACAAAAGCACTGATTGAACAAAAGATAGGACAAAAAATAGTCTCTCTTAACGATGGCATGAAAGGCGCTAAAAACAATGTATACGAAGGTGGGCACAGAGTCCCTTTTTATATTAAATGGCCTAATGGCGGTTTTATTAAACCTACCGAAATAAACGGATTAGCAGCACACTTTGATTTATTGCCAACATTATTAGATCTTATTGGAGTAGATGCCGACAAACTTGATACCGATGGTATTAGTTTAAAATCAGCATTAACTCAAAACAGTCAATTACCGGATAGAACCTTAGTAGTAACAACACAGCGTGTATTAACACCAGATCCAAATCGTCCTTACGTGGTCATGAAAAATAAATGGCGATATATTCATGGCAACAGTAAAGCCGATAACTTTGAGTTGTTTGATCTTGAATTAGATCCAGGACAAACAATGAATATTCTTGAACAACACCCTGAAATAGCGAACGAATTGTCGAATTCATACCAGCAATGGTGGGACTACACTACAAGTAATGGTATGCCAACTATGCGTTCAATTATTGGTTCTGATAAAGAAAATCCTATGCGTATCACTAGTCATGATTGGTTAGCACCAGATACAGGGCAGGTGGCACATACACCAGGGTTTGGTGACGATCATTTTGCCCATAGAGGATGGTTAGGTAGAGAAAGTAGCTTCGAAATATCGCCATGGAAAGTTACAGCCGAAAAAGCAGGTAAATATCGATTCACTTTGTATTTACATGATAAATCGGCAAATAAAATAATACCTAAATCATTTGCGCATATCAGTTTAAATGGTAAGTCATTAGTTAAGAAAATAGATACAGACTCAACACACGTTGTTTTTGAATCAAACATTGAACTAGGAAATTTAGATATTAAAGCATGGTTTAATAATACCGAAGACTCTACAGATAAACCTTTAGCTGTTTTTTATCTTTATATTGAAAAGCTTTAATGAAAATTAATATTAAATTAGGATTTAAAATGAAAACTAAAAATATCTACATTAATGCACCTCTTTTAGCGTTATCTATATTTTCTGCAACTACATATGCTTGTACTGAAGAAGAGCTTGCTGCTCACAATGCTTTAAACGAATTTGAAAAAAAAGCTGTTTATGGTTTTGAAGGTTCTGGGATACCGTGTTCAGCTGAAATGAAAACCTTAACCGCAGAATGGAAAGAGCTAAATAGTTCAGAAGCTAAACAGCGTGGTCGTGAAAAATTCAATAAAAACAAATACGGTATGTTTATACATTGGGGTCTTTATTCATCTCTGGGTGGCGTTTATAAAGGCAAAAAAATGGAAGATGGCGGCACAGGTCCACAAATTGCTGAGTGGATCATGCGACGTAAAGAGATCCCTCGTGCTGAATATGCTGAATTAGCCAAAGATTTCAATCCTAAACAGTTTAATGCTGATGAGTGGGTAGCTATCGCTAAAGCTGCAGGTATGAAATACATTGTTATGGGCTCTAAGCATCATGAAGGTTTTGCTATGTTTAAGTCTGATGTAAGTGACTTTAATATGGTAGATGCGACTCCATTTGGTAGAGATCCAATTAAAGAAATGGAAATAGCCACTAAAAAAGCAGGTTTAGATTTTGGTGTTTATTACTCTAACTCTCTTGATTGGCGCGATGGTGGTGATGGTGGGATGAAAACTTATGGTCCTAAGCCTGGCGTTAAAGCAAGAAGAGCGCCTATGCCTAATGAATGGGATCCAGCACCAGTATCTTTTGATGACTACATTAAGAATAAGTCTATTCCACAGGTTAAAGAGCTATTAGCTAATTACGACTTATCACAAATATGGTTCGATACACCTATTTATATTCCTGCTAAATACAGTATGGATTTCTACAAAACAGTATATGACGCTAATCCTGAAATTCTAGTCAATGCGCGTATTGGTAATGGTTTTGGTGATATTGGTACCCCGGGCGATAACGTTATCCCGGATAAATCAAACGCAAATACTTGGGAAGGTATAGCAACTACAAACCATACATGGGGTTATAGCTCGTATGATCATGACTGGAAATCACCAAAAGAATTAATGTATTGGTTAGTCGCTAACGTAAGTAAAGGCGGAAACTTTTTACTCAATGTTGGTCCTGACGGGCAAGGTGTGATTCCGGCTGCTTCGGCCAACATACTTAAAGAAGTAGGTAAGTGGCTGAAAGTTAATGGTGATGCAATTTATGACTCAAAACCTTGGGTGATTGATCATGAAGGTCCAACAATTATCGACATGAAAGGTACGAGTCATCGTAAAGAAAATAAGGCTAACTTTGACTTTACAGAAAAAGATTTCTGGTTTACTGAAAAAGAAAATAAAGTTTATGTTATTTCTTTAACAATACCTAAATCGAGTACTGCTGTTATCAAAGCCATTAAAGATCTTAATATTAAATCTATTCGCTTAGTTGGTAGTGGCAAGCTATTAAATTGGAGTAAAACAGCAGATGCGATTCATGTTTTACTACCTGACTTGAAAAATAACGGCGCTGGCTATGCTATAGAAATTACTCAGTAAATTAGAGAAATATAAAAAGTAGTTGGACATACCGACATAAAAAGCTTCTTTAGAGGAAGCTTTTTATTACTGTCAGATAAAATCCTCAAATTTAGCTTGAAAGTAAGTTTGTGATAATAAGAATGGAACGACTATGAGTAAAAAATATATTTTTGGCGTGTTTTTATTTGCCTATCATCTTGTTGGTTTTACTGCAGAACCAACATCAAAACCTAATATTATTGTAGTAATGGCTGATGATATGGGGTGGGGCGACTCAGCAACTTATGGTAACAAAACCATTAAAACTCCAAATTTAGACAAGCTAGCCAAACAAGGCGTAAAATTTACGCAAGGTTATTCATCAGCCGGTGTTTGTTCGCCAGCACGCTCGTCGATATTAACGGGGAGAACACCTTATAGAAACGGTGTTTGGCGTCACCTTTCTGGAAATGGAGAAACTCATTTACGCACTAGCGAAATAACTTATCCAACTTTATTCAAAAAAGCAGGTTATACCACTGGGCATTTTGGGAAGTGGCATTTACTATCTAAAAATCAATTTAATAAAGAAGGTTTTCCACACCCAGATAGCCATGGATTTGATTACTGGTTTGCAACCCAAAATAATGCAATACCTAGCCATAAAAACCCTAATAACTTTATTCGTAATCATAAACCAGTGGGCGAATTAAAAGGATATTCAGCGCCACTAGTGGCAGACGAAGCAATAAATTGGATTGAAGAAGGTAGAGATAAAACTAAACCATTTATTATGTCTGTGTGGTTTCATGAGCCACATAAGCCAATTGCTACCGATATTAAATTTTCAGAACTCTACCCAAATGAAACTAAGAAAAACAAAACCTATTTTGGCAACATAAGCCAAATGGATCATGCCTTAGGGAAGATAATGAAAGTGTTAGACGAGCAAAGCCTTAGCGAAAACACTTTAATTATGTTTACCTCTGATAATGGTCCTGTTGTTAGTGTTGGTGGCGATTCTGGTGGTTTGAGAGGATTCAAACGTAATGATTTTGAAGGAGGCATTCGTGTTCCATTTCTTGTGCGCTGGCCAGGTCATATAACAGCAGATACTGAAAATGATACCCCTATTATAGGTACCGACATTTTTACCACTATTCTAAATGTAGCAGGTATTGAAGTACCTAAAGATAGAACGATAGATGGTGTTAATTTTTTACCTGCCCTCGATGGACAAAAACTTAAACGAACAACACCATTATTTTGGCGAACTCATGTTTCCCCAGCAGAAGATCGCGTAGCTATGCGTATTGATGACTGGAAAATTGTAGGAAACGATACGTTAACCGAATTTATGTTATTTAACGTACAAAAAGATTGGCAAGAACAAAATGACCTCGCTAAAACCATGCCAGAAAAACTTAATAGTATGAAAGCCAAACTATTAGAAACTTGGGCTGATATAAAGTCCGAAGGACCTAATCAATGGTGGGAAGCAGAAACACAACCACCTATGAAAGGTTCAAAACTGAATTATTAAATTTAAAATTTCAGTTTTATGAATTGAAACTTAATGCATTAGATCGTGTTATTGAATTTCGTGATTGTGAAGCCCTTAGTGACATTGGATATTAATCAACTCAAGAGTCTTCTAATTTAAGCTGGCAAGTAGATTTGAGTAACGTAGAAGAAAGTAATAATTTACCGGCAATAATCTCAGGCTTTACCGAAGAATTGCAAATGGGATTACGTACATTAATGGCTAACGTGTTTCTAACGGTATTAATTTTATTAGGTATGTTATTGGTATAACGCTGGGTTAAGTCCTAATGAATCAGAGAGAAGATGCTGGTTAAATTCTAAAACTGTGGCCAATTTTACTTGACCACTTCACTTCAGACCTTTAGCTGAAAGGGGGAGGACAGAAGATGATTTTGAAGAATATGTACCAGTTGAGGTTCTAGGTCAAACAGTTGTTGAAAATCTATTACCTGATGGTGGCAATATTATAGGTAAATATATTTTAATAAAAGTATTCCTTTTCAAGTGATTGGTGTACTGACATCAAGATGACATTATTTATGCATCGTTAAAAACAGTTTATTAACGTATCGTAAAGTGGTTTTAAAAGCGTTTAATGATGTTGATGTAGCTTTGGGCAATATTAGATTCGCAAGCTGAAACGGCTAACAAAGATTTAGAGCGTGCAACTGAGGCTTTTCGTATATCAGAAGTCATGTATAGAGAAGGCGTACAAAATTTTCAAACGTTATTAACCACTCAGAAGCATTGTATACCGTAAGGGATAATTATTTACAAAATAAACTAGCGCGTCTTAATGCGATAGTAGCTTTTTATCAAACTTTAGGTGGTGGTTGGGAAAAAGAATTACTGGTATTGGAATAACATTAATTAATGTTAATTCTTTGTAGTGTTTCCGTTGAAAGAAAATTAAAAAAAATGAAAGAGTCATTTATGATAAGAATATTAAGTATTTGTTGTTTGTTTATTATTTCTTGTGCCAACAGTTCGCAAGAGGTAGGTGAGTCATTAGAAAAACCACTTAACCTTTGGTATGACGAGCCAGCCGAAGACAGTAATAAAGGTTGGGTCAATAGTTCTATTCCTATGGGAAATGGTTACATGGGAATTAATTTATTCGGTGGTACTAAAACAGAGAGAATACAAATTACTGAAAATAGCCTCTATGATGCAGTAGGTGCTAAAGGACTTCGCCGTACAGGTTTAAATAACTTTGCCGAAGTTTATATTGATTTCGACCATAATAAAGCAAGCAAGTATAAGCGAGGATTAAACCTCAATGAAGGTCTATCGTATGTAAATTATGAGAATAATGGTGTTAATTATTCAAGAGAATATTTTACGAGCTACCCTGATAAAGTCATGGCTATTCGATTAAGCGCATCTAAAGCGGGGGCTTTATCGTTTACTTTACGTCCAACCATTCCTTTTTTAAATAAAGATAAATCAGGTGTTGTTTCAGCAAATCATGACACGATTACACTTTCAGGTGTAATGAAACATTACAATATTGAATTTGAAGGTCAATTTAAAGTTATCCCACATGGTGGTGAAATAAAAACAAATAATAATCAGTCACGAGGGAGCATTTCTGTTTCAAATGCTGATAGTGCTATTATTTTGATCGCGGTTGGCACCAACTACCAATTCGATTCTCAAGTATTTTTAACTAAAGATGATAGTAAGAAGCTTGAAGGTTTTGAACACCCTCATAATAAAGTAAGTCGTTATATTGCTAATGCCTCTGAGAAATCTTACGAGCAATTACTCGCAAATCATCAAACAGATTATTCTGAGCTTTTTAATCGCGTGAGTTTAGACCTTGGCGCTACATTACCCAAAATAACTACCGACGAATTGGTTGATGCTTACCCAAGTGGTAAATCAAGCCGTTACCTTGAAGAGCTTGCATTTCAATTTGGGCGTTACATGTTAATTTGTTCTTCTAGAGCCGGTACGCTTCCTCCTCATCTACAAGGTATTTGGAATGTGTATGATAAACCACCTTGGGCGTCACAGTATTTACACGACACCAATGTGCAAATGGCTTATGCCCCAGTATTTTCTGCTAACTTGCCTGAGCTGTTTGATTCTTATGTAAATTATTTTAAAGCATATATGCCAAAACAGAAGTTATACGCTAATCAGTACATCAAAGAGTTTAACCCGTCTCAACTTGATGCAAATGGTGATAATGGTTGGTCAGGTCCTTTCTGGACAAATCCATACAATGTTCCGGGTAAATCAAAAGTGGCAGGTTTCGGTACTGGTGCGTGGATTGCACAAATGTTCTGGGATTACTACGACTTTACACGAGATGAGCAACTATTAGCTGAAACGGTTTATCCAATCATGTATGAACAAGCCAATTTTACCTCGCGCTTTGTACAAGATATTGATGGTGCATTGTTAGCTAAGCCTTCATCGTCGCCAGAGCAAAAAATTCGCAATACTATAGGTACTACGTTCGACCAACAAATGTTTTATGAAAACCACCACAATACCCTAACCGCTGCTGAGGTGCTTGGCCGATCAGATAGTCGATTAGCGATATATGAACATCAATTACCCTTGTTAGAGCCTATTCAAATAGGCAAGTCAGGACATATCAAAGAATTTCGTCAAGAAGAGTTTTATGGCGATTTCTCAGATATTTATGATCCCCATCACAGACATGCTTCAATGGTTTTAGGTTTATACCCTGGTCAATTAGTGAATGATAAAACACCTGCTTGGTTAGATGCTGCACAAGTCAGTTTAAATAAACGTACTCGTATATCTAATATTGGCTGGGCACGTGCTGAACGTATTGCTATGTTAGCTAGAATACATGATGGCGAAGAGGCTTATGCATATTACAAAGATTTCCTTGAAGGGAACTTAATGCATAACTTGTTTAATGATCATCGGGGTGACCCATTATTCCAAGCGGATGGAAACTATGGCGCTACCGCAGGCGTTGCCGAAATGCTATTACAGAGCCAAGATCATGTTATATCACCCTTAGTAGCTGTGCCTTCCGCATGGGCTAGCGGTAGTTACCGTGGATTACTTGCTCGTGGTAATTTTGAAGTTTCAGCGCAGTGGTCTAATAAACAGCTAAATCATTTAGATGTTGTGTCTAAAGCTGGTGGGTTATTAGCATTAAGATACCCAAATATTACTAAAGCTGTTATTAAAACGGCAGACAGTAACAAGGTAGACTTTATTGCCAAGGGGACAGATGAACTCAGTATTAAGTCAATTAAAGGTCAAACGTATATCGTAAGTCATATCCCTAGCTTTACACCTGTTAGTGCACCGTCAAATCTTAAGCTTAAGCAGGATGAACATAGCACGAACGTTTCACTATCTTGGTCTGCGAGCGAAGATGCTAAAACTTATAATGTGTATCGTGCTATAGGCAATGCTCCACATTACGAATTAGTGGCTGCGGGCATTAAAGATAAAGAATTTAACTATAAAACGTCTGATCTAAAACAAGCTAAACAGGTAACTCTTAAAGTTACAGCAGTAAGAAGTGATGGCAGAGAAAGTTATGCAGGCACCACAGCCTTGTGGTTACTACCTTAAAGATACAGTTTTATTGTTTTTATAAAAAATAAAACAAGTAGATGTCATCATATTAAATTTTAATAAATGAAATAGATGACTTCTTAAATTTACGAATATACAAAAGAAGTTTTTATTATGAGCAAATATTCAACTTTAACTCGCTTAATTATTATCTGTGTTATCACTATGTTTTTTAGTGTTGGTTACGTATCTGCAAATGAAACAGTCGTGAAAACCCTATTAGCTAAGCGCGGAAAGTTAATTCTAGATGATAATGGTTCACAAAGTCGCGGTGGTGATATCGACGCCCATTTCGAGGACGGGATATTTCTAAGAGCAAAATTAGGTATTTGGAACCGCTCAACAGAAGATAAAAACGTTTGGCGTTCAACATTTAAAGAGGGCATGGGACATCCCCCAGTTGCAGGGTATAAAAATCTAAAGGCTAATAATCTTATTGTTGAAGTGACATTTCGTTGGGGAGAAATAACAGAACCATGGCAGAACCGATTTATACGCATTGCGGCTGATCAACGTCCTCAAAGAAACGGGCATATTGTTTCTGCATGGGCCAATACTAATAGCCGATATACTCAAACAGGTTTAGTACTTGAACATGTTGACAAAGCCTATAAAGGGAATAATAGCGGTGGGGTATTAATGGATCATCAACCACTGGCTTTTGAGGTTAACAATTGGTACACAGCAGTATTAGAAATTGTTGATGACGAGACTTTATTTCGCCTTGAAGATCAAGTTGCCTATGCACAGCTAGATGCAATAGCTAATGGTCCGAAGAATACAGTTTCATTAACCTTAGGCACAACGTGGCATGAAATTAAACGAGTTCGCATTTGGCATGCAGAGGCTAACCCAGACTGGGAAGTTAATAAGCAAAATATTCTCAAATCACGCCAGCCTTTTGCTCAACGCCCTAAATAACCTAAATTCGTATAAGTAATTTGTTATTTAATCGCCTAACTGCTTTACTCTTCTTACTAATAATCAGCTATTAACACATAAAACATTTTGTTAGGTGCCGTTTTGATAGTTATCCAATAGAGCAAAAAGCACTTCTGATTTTTCGATATGAACAGGGATATGGGTTTCGCCTTTTTTACCTTCATCGACTATTACCACTGGCATTCCGTTACTATTAAATGGAAACGCTTTTTTAATTGAAACTAATTCAAAACTTCTTTTGATAAGCCAGTAATTTCTTCCGGTTATTACTCCATCTTCCATAGTAACACTCGCACACTTTAATAGTGCACTGATTAAAAAAGCGAAAGTTAAGCTAAAAACGAAAATAATAAGAAAAACGATAGGAACATGAGGTAGCCTTATATGCTCAAAAGTTACGGCTATATCGAAACCTGTAGAAACTAGTCTAACTAACATCACCAGAATAAATCCAACGGACAGAATAATAAACAGTTGCCGCGTCATAAATTTCGCAAGCTCTTTCCATTTAACTTCGAAGACTTCCAATTACCTCTCCCTAGGCACCTAACAATTTAATAGTGCGCAACTTGCGCATTTTTATGCTGACACATCGCGCAATTTTTTATATAAATTATTAATAACAGATTATATAAGATATTGCTAGCTAAAGCATTTCTCATTATTTATGACACACCCACACATTCATTACTTTTGGGATTTTACGTTGTGAGAGAGTTAAACATTTACTTATTTATTGAGTTTATCTATTGACTGTATAGTCCACTCTTTAACATTTTCTTTTCCTTTTAAATAACCTAAGCGGGTGAGGAACCTATCGATTTTGGTGAGAACGTCTTCAAACATTTTTTGACCGCCTTTATTGATGTGGAAAAAGCCATGTTTTTGATTTTTATAAAAATGTGTTTCGATATCGTTGCCAGTTTGTTCCATTCTATTTTGAAATGCATTAATGGTGCTAACGGGAACGTGAATATCTTTAGTGCCGAAAAAAATAATCGTTGGTGGAAGGTTTGGGCGAACATTCTGCATAGGTGATATGGCTTGCCAATAAGTTTTTACTCGATCATGCCCATAGCCGTTGGGGCCGTTGTCGTAAACAGGATTGTAGAGTACTAGGGCGTTGGGAATGCTAGAGGTAAGAGGGCTTGGTGTAACATCTATCTTTAGGCACATTACTGCGCAGGCTGCGACATGACCACCTGCTGAGCCTCCAGCTGCAATGAGTTTACTTGGGTTAATACCTAATTCATCTGCATGGTCCCTTAGATAGCGAATGGTTGTTTTGCCGTCTTCAACAGATTCTTTGGGCGTAGTGCAGTGACTCTTCTTGGTTCTATACTGTGCTGATACGGCTATTATACCGCGGGATGCGAAGTATTTGCTGAAGCCATAAAATTGTTCAGTATTGCCACTATTCCACCCACCACCAAAAAAGAACACAATGACGGGAAGTGGTTGCTTAGGCGGACGCCCCTCTGGGAAAAAGATGTCAAGTTTGAGTGGGCTGCCTTGGGCTGGAGTAGAATATATGATGGTCTTATCGGGCTTATAACCGAGTGTCCACGGTGCTTTTATTATTTCCTGTGCTGATACGTTCTTTAAAGTAAAAATACTTATCAGCGCTATAAATAATTTAATCAGAAAAATGTTGTAGGTTAGGTTTTTTATCACTTTTTATTTATCCATTTTAAAAGGGTACGTAGGTCAATATTTATTGTTACTCAAGTTGATATTAGGGTTGCCTGCTGCCTTCGAATGCATTTAGTTGTTGGTTTAAGTGCTTCAACTCTTTTACTTTGTTTAACGTCAACTGCATATTCGACTAGTCAGAGCAAAATCTATATTCCTTCAATCAAAATATTATTTAATGTAATTTTTCCCCCTGAGGTTGATGAAACCATCATATTTTTCGCTTTTGTCTATGGATTAGTGCATTGAATGACAAATACGATAAAAATGAAATAAGTTTCTTGAACAAGTTAATCCTTAATGAATATCTTTTGTTCCTCTTGGAAGGATATTTATATTGTGTTGTTTTTAATTAACTGTTTTTAATTAACTGTTTTTAAATAAATTTTTATTATTTTTATGTGTGATTAATGTGAGTAATAACGTGATGTTTTTTTGTTTTTGTTAGTTTTCTAATGATTATATATGGTGTTTTTTATATTTTCATTATAAAGTGTTATTTTAAATATAAAACTACAGTATGATTGGTTGAATGTTTTTATATTTTAAACCATAACATGAGTTCTGGTTGATACTTTAGTTGAGAGTTAATATTTGTGAAAAATTATATAGTTAATATTGTTTTTGTTATGAGTTTATCAATAACATCACTTGCTTCAGCTGAAAATAACGAAGGATTTAAACCTCTCTTTAATGGCAAGGATTTTGATGGGTTTTATTTAAAAATACGCAGTGGTGATGAAGAAATGGCAAAGAAAGTTTTTGCTATTGAAAATGAAACAATACATGTTTTTAATGATGAATTTCCACAGGAATATAAAGTAGATACCGACGAAAATGATACCCATGGTTTATTTTTTACTAAGAAAAAATACAGTAAGTATATTTTAAGGTTTGAATACAAGTGGGGAACTCGAATTGCCAATAACTTTAAACAATGGCAATACGATGCAGGTGTTTATTATCACGTTACAAAAGATGATGTATTTCCTCTAGGTATAGAATATCAACTTAGATATAACCATTTAACGGGTCGTAATCATTCGGGAGATTTAATTCGTCCAAAAAGTATCGATTATTTATGGTTTCCGGATGGTAAAAATACATTAAAAAATAAAAAGCCTAAAGGTAAAGGGCATGGAGAATCGTTTTTACATCCTAATAAAGGAGGCAAAGAAACTAAAGTGGATGGCTGGTTTCATTTAGCAGCAGATACTAAAAACTTTAATGGCTTAAACGATAAATGGAATAAAGTTGAAATTATCGTTATGGGCAATGAATACACAGTCCATAAGCTGAATGGCGAGATTGTTAATATGGCCACTCACTTAAAACCAAGCGCAGGTATTATTGGTTTTCAGTCTGAAACGGCTGAAATATTTTATCGCGATATTGATATTAAAGAGTTTGAACATAGCATTCCGCTTGAGACATTTTTGAAATAATTTTTTTCGATATCAATTTTGTAAGTACTAAAATTAAAATAATAAAAAGGTGAATCATGTTTTTTAAATCATCAAAGACTTTAGTTGCGTTAATAGTAACATCGAGCTTTATTTGTTTAGGGGTGTCAGCTAAGGATTATGATCCTAAATTGCATGAAACCATATTACCAATGTCTCCAGAAGAAAGCCTTAAGACGATGGTTATTCAAGATGGTTACTCGATGGAGATTGTTGCTGCTGAGCCATTAATTGAAGAGCCTGTGACAATGGCTTTTGATGGTGATGGACGCATCTACGTAGCTGAAATGCTGACCTACATGCTAGATGTTGATGGCAGTGGTACGTTTAACTCAATTAGCCAAATTAAACGTTTAGAAGATAAAGATGGCGATGGCCTTTTTGAAAGTTTTACCGTTTTTGCCGATAAACTACTTTTACCACGTATGATTTTAACATTAGACGATGGGCGCATTATTGTTCGTGAAACCAATACCTTAGATCTATTACTATTGACAGATACAAATGGTGATGGTGTTGCTGATTTAAGAGAAACTATATATCAAGGTGGTAAACGAGGCGGAAATTTAGAGCACCAACCTAGCGGTCTTATATATGGGCTAGATAACTGGTTGTATGTTACCTATACCAATAAACGTTATAAATTTGTTGACGGCAAAGTTATTGCACAAGAAATTCCATACGGTGGTGGTCAGTGGGGCTTAGCTCAAGATCACCTCGGTCGATTATATTATTCAACTGCTGGTGGACAAGATCCTGCATTCACCTTTCAAGCTCCTAGTGTTTATAGCCAAGTAACTGTTGAAGGAGAACAAGCAAAAGGTTTTAGAGAAGTTTTTCCACTTGATAAAACCCCTGATGTACAAGGTGGCTTAAAAATGCTGCGTTCAGACAATACTTTAAATCATTTTACTGGAGGAGGTGGGCAGTCTGTATATATGGGCGGTGCTTTTGATGACATGCAAGGTGATTACATTATTGCAGAGCCAGTAGGCAATTTAATTCGTCGTTCAAAAGTTACTCGTGAAGATGGTTACACCGTTCTAAGTAATAAGTACCAAAGTCAGCGTAAAGAATTTATCGCGTCTACAGACGCTAACTTTAGACCTGTTTGGACAGCAACAGCCCCTGACGGATCGTTAATGATTTTAGATATGTACCGAGGCATTATCCAAGAAGGTAATTGGACACAAGAAGGGTCATATTTACGTGGTGTTATCGACAATTATGGTTTCGACAAAGTGATTGGGCGAGGGCGTTTATATCGAGTGAAAAAAGACGGCGTTAGTTTAGGTAAACTACCTGAAATGTTAACTAAAAAGCCAGAGCAACTTGTTCAATACCTAAATCATAAAAACCATTGGTGGCGACTTGAAGCGCAAAAGTTAATGGTATTAAGTGGTGATGAAAAACTGGTGCCAGCACTTAAAAAAGTGGCACAAAATAATAATAACCCTTTAGCTCAAATTCATGCCCTTTGGACCCTTGAAGGTTTAGGTGCACTCGACAAAAACCTTTTAATAGATCTGTTTAACAGTAAAAACAGTGATGTACGCGTTACAGCCATTCGAATTTCAGAAGAGCTAGTTTCTGCTGGCGATAACACCATAGCCAATAAATGGCTTACCTTGGCTAGTGATAAAGATGTTGAGGTAGCTCAACAAACTATTTTATCTGCTTACTACGCGAATAGCAGTAACCACACAGCAATATTAAGTGCGGCTAAACAAGCACATCCTAATAAAAAAGGTATTATCGCTATAGAACAGTCTATGGCTAAACTTATTGCTCATAATGAGAAACGTCGAAAACTTGCTGAGGGTGATAAAAAACTTGCAGCAGCGGTAATTGCTGGTGAAAAAGCTTATAAAGGTTTGTGCTATACCTGCCATGGTGACGATGGCAAAGGAGCTCATGCTGGAAATGACTTGGTTGCTCCATCTTTCCATAGTAACCCAAGAGTTATTGGTAATACTGCATCACTTATTAATCTCGTTACTCATGGCTTACAAGGCGAAATAGATGGCATTACTTATACAGGTGGTATGATGCCTTCTATAAGTTCAAATGGCAGTGAATATGTCGCTAATGTTTTAACTTATATTCGTAACGAATTTGGTAATACAGGCAGTATTATCACCTCTGAAGATGTTACCGCAGTAATAAACATGAATTACGCTCCAGCAACCATGTGGACTCAAACCGAATTAGATAAAAAGTTTGCCAAAGAATTAACCGATAAACCTCAATGGAAAGTTTCCACCAATTTTGACATCCATCCAAAGTTGAATCTTGAAAAGCTCACTGATAATAAATTTGAACGACCATTTTTTAGCTCAAAAGGTAATAGAGACAAAGGTCAATCTATAACGATTGAGTTACCTAAGGTCGCCATAATTTCAGAAGTAGTTATTGACTCTACTTTGCTTACCGCTTTTTATTCTCGTCACTACACCATCGAGTTTTCCGAAGACGGAATAAACTGGAAAACTGTGATTGTCAACCGTACTGCAGGTGAACTTAATAGAGAACAAACGTTAGGTCGAAAAGGTAAGTTTATTCGTATTACCAACCAAGTTACAGCAAAACGTAAACCATGGCGTATACACGAAATTAGTTTGTTTGGCAGTTATTTATAGCGTTTATTTACACAAAATAACTAAGCCTACTTATAAAAGAAAAAAGGTGTTTTTTATCTGTTTATGTTGAGAAAAATTTCTCTAATACACAAATGTAGTTAAGGCATTTAAGGACATTAATAATGATGAAGAGAATGACAAACGCTACTAATATCTTAACGCGTGTGGTTGTTTTTTTAATATTAGCTTCACCTTATTTTAGTTTTGCTGCACAAAGTAATGATGCAGTTGAACCAAATGTTAAAGGTAAAGACACGATCGAGCTTTTAACAACAAATAACTTTAGCGGTTGGAAAGTACCTTCAACTAACTGGTCTGTTGTAGACAATACAATTCTTGGTAGTACAGGCAATAAACAATTATCAACATCTGAATGGTTATACACAGAACAACGATTTAAAGACTTTGAGTTTACTTGTGACGTAAAACTTACGGGTGATGACCGTCGTAATACAGGCATATATTTCAGGGTAAATACATTTATATTTAAAAGTGCTCACGGTAATAAGTCCTTCGAAGCGCCTTCTGGTTATGAATTTGATCTAGCACGACATAACCCAGATAAACGCAATTTCTGGGGGGCTTTAGGTGATTGGTTTGCTCGCAAAAAGTTGCGGATATTTGCTGACCAAAATTTAATAGTAAATACCTATACACCACAAGAGTGGAATCGTTTGACCATTCGTGCACGTGATAAGCGAATAGAGTATTGGATCAATGGGATAAAAGTGATGGATTATATCGATGAAGATCCAAAGGCGTCGCGCGAAGGGAATATAGGCTTTCAATTGCACGATGGTACAGTGATGCAAGTTGCTTATAAAAACATTCGTGTTCGTAAATTAAAATTAAAATAAAAATAAAATAAAAATAAAGTTTCAGTCATATGGGGAATTCATAAACATTATGAAAACTAAATCAGTAAAGTCATATTTATTTATCGCCGGTTTACTTAGCGTAATTCTTGCTGCGGGTGTACTTGCAGTAGCTACAATATATTCACCTCTAGACGGTGTATCTGGCGATGGAGTATTACGATTTTTTGGTCGTTTTCATCCTCTAGTTTTACATTTTCCAATTACCTTACTTGTTCTTGCTTTAAGCTTAGAGCTATTAAAGTTTTCTTCTAAGCCTTGGGCTCGTTGGTCTGCTTTAGGTTTTCCTATCCTTATCTTGGCGGTATTGTCTGCCTGTATTACTGCTACGCTTGGTGTGTTGTTAGCCGCTAATGAAGGGCATATGGGAGTATTAGTTGAAAGGCATAGACTACTCGGTGTTTCTGTCGCTGTTATCTCAATTATCGCTCTTATCTTACGTTGGGCTGCTGAAGTCTCTCAAACCAATAACAAGCCTCTTCGTTTAAGCTCTTTAGCTTCATTGTTTGTAACCTGTATTGTGATGATGTTTGCCGCTCACGATGGTGGTAGCATGGTTCATGGCTCAAATTATTTGTCTCAATATGCGCCAGAATCAATCAAACCTTATTTATCTAGTTCAGACGTTTCGTCTTCATCAAATTCAACAGTAAATAGTTCGTCACAACAACCACAAAATACTGAATTACTTAATGCTTATCATAATGATATTGCACCCATTATTGAACGCAACTGTAGTAGTTGTCATGGTGCTAGTAAACAAAATGCTGGAATACGTTTTGATGAACTTAGTCCCGTTATGGAAAGAGATTTAGAAGTAGATGTGTGGTCGTCTGTTCGAGATGCATTAAATTCACATCAAATGCCACCAAAAGAAGAAGGGCGTCAACCAAGTAGTGATGAACGCCAACAAATTGTTAATTGGATTGATACTGCATTTGATCATGTTGCTAAGCAGCGTAGAGAAAATAGAGCATCTCCGATGAGACGTCTAACGGTCAACGAATACCAAAATACGCTTCAAGAACTTTTTGGTACAAAGTTTAAGTTTGCTAATGCTTTACCATCGGCTCCTATATCTGAACATGGGTATTCGCGAGATGCCGAATTGTTAAGTGTGTCTGCTCTTGAACTAGAGTACTTTCTTAACATAGCGCGCGAAAGCGTTAATGAATATGTATTGTTTGATAAAAACATTCCTCAAAGTGAACATTATCTTGTTGAGTTTGAAGATGTTTACTTTAGACCAGGTGTTGATGGCGGTTACTCAATTGCTAAACCCTACAATAAGCAACAAATAGCTAGAAAAATTAAACAACGTCAATCACAACCTATTACTTATGCACCTAGAACATTATTCCCACTACCTGACGGGCCCTTATTAAACTCTGATGGTGAAGGTTTGTTGAAGTTAGGTTACAAGCAAAAATTGAATGGTATATACGCACGATTTAGAAGTCGGTTACAGCATAAAAATGGTGAATTGATTGCTAGGATTTATGTGTCTTCCAAAATGGGAGATAACGGTATGGTTCCTCGACTTGAGTTCAAAGTGGGCAAAACGATTGGTACTGAACTGGGTGCTATAGTTGGAGGAGAGTGCGATGTAACGGCTCCTGTCAATAATCTACAGGTGTGTACTTTCAAAGTACCTTTAGAAGAATTACCCGTAGAATTTACGAAAAAATCAACAAGCTTCGACGTTTTTATATTTAACAAATCGCGTGATCCTGATGCCGTTTATGCATTAGCTCCTGAGGGTTTAAATACGCACCCAAAGAGAACACGTTTATTAAAAAGACATAAAGATGCCAGTAAAATTGCAACGGTAGGTAAGGCTGCTATGCGAAAAGCTGGGGTTAATGAACTGTATTTAGATGCGATGGAGGTCGATATTATTCCTTTTGGAGCAGAAGATAACTCGAAAGCGTGGCGAATAGATGTTCCTGACGATAATATGAGTGACGAAATAGCTCGCCTTACAGCAGAAAAGTCTTTGAGAACATTTATGGAACGCGCTTATCGCCGAACGGTTTCGTCTATAGAATTAGAGGATATGTTATCTCTTTATGACGAATTTCGTAAGAATGGTGATGACGTTGTAAATGCGATGAAAGAAACCTTTAGCTCTGTTTTAATTTCTACCCCATTTTTATATGTTTCAGCACCATTACCCATTGAATTAAATAAAGAAGTATCAGAAGAAGAACGCAGCCAAATTGCTTCAAGGCTTTCTTATTTTCTGTGGAGTGGTCCGCCAGATGAGCAACTACTTAAACTTGCCTCTGACAATCGTTTAAGTGATCCTGCAGTATTAGCTAATCAAGTTGAACGACTTCTTAAAGATGAAAAATCACGTCGATTTAGCAGCCGTTTTGCACGTGAATGGCTACGCTTAGATAAATTTGATTTAGTGTCTGTTAATCCTGAATTTTATCCGTTATATGATGAAGCTTTAGGTCAAGATATGATGGCCGAAACAGTAACTACTTTTCAGAAGATTTTTCATGATGACAAGGATGCACGAGAATTAATATCTTCAGACACTGTTTATATTAACCAGCGTTTAGCTCGTCATTATGGATTTCCGTCAGTTACAGGCGGTGAGATGCAAGCAATTAAAGTACCTAATGCTAAATCACGCGGAGGCATACTCCAACAAGCAGCTATTTTAACCATGACGGCAGA
>Ga0193951_1000100_pt1 | contig 37123 bp, 40 predicted proteins | sample BB_2_MG_FD_140370 | JGI IMG/M metagenome (GOLD analysis project Ga0193951, IMG submission 140370) | Microbial mat bacterial communities from the Broadkill River, Lewes, Delaware, United States - BB_2_MG | ecosystem: Environmental > Aquatic > Freshwater > River > Microbial mats | place: USA...
CAATAAGCACTTCCTATTGTACTTGCTTCTATTTTTTTTAATTTCCCACTAATTTTTATTTCTGAATTTGAATCGTAGATATTAGCCATTTTTAATTCTTCAATAAATGCATTCTCAATATATTTTTCAAATGATTCATTATTTGATGTTTCAACAGTATCTGCAAGTCTGCATAAAATACTATTTTCGCCAGGCTTTATTGCAGTAAAAGGAGAAACAGCAATTTTAATATTATTTAACTTTCTTAATTCATTAACATTATCCGCAGAAACATTATAATCAGATGTTTTAATACCACACCCTGTTAAAACAAATGTAGCTAAAATACTCGATAGTCCTAAAGTAACAATTTTTTTCATTTTATATCCTTAAATAATTTAAGGTAAATTTTATCAAAGAAATGACTCACAAATGACTCATTTTTTATTTTTATTGAAAAAAAATTTAAATTTTAACACCAATTGTTGTGTATGGATTATATAAAACATTTGCGCCTGATTGAATTTTTACATTTCTTCTTTGTGTGAAATCAACTTCAATATTTCCTGTGAAATCTACGGAAAATTTGGCACAAATTATTGCTGCTTGCTCAATCACACTATCTGGGATTGTTTTTTTGCTATTTTGAACAATCACATGTGAAGATGGCCTATCTTTTAGATGAAACCAAAAATCACTCGCTTTACTATTTTGAAGCAGATAAATATTTTCTCTCTCACTTGTACCTAGCATAATTTTATAACCTTCAAAAAAGAAACTTTCATATTGTTGTGCTTTTTTTGTTTTAGTTTGATTTCTCTCTTTTTTTGGATATAAAAATTCACACTCTTCTATTGAATTTGCAATTTCAAGATTTTTAATCATTCTTAACATAAACTCTAATTTTTCATCTAAATTATCTTTTTCTAATGAAATATTTTGTGCTTTTTGTTTTGCTCTTTTTGCTTTTTTAAATAAATCATTTGAGTATTTTGAAGCTGATGCTTTTGTTTCTAAATCAACTTCTATTTCATTTCCACTGTAATCATATGTTATAAATGATTTTTGATATGGTTTTAGATTATGTAAATTTGACAAAATTAAATTTGCTTTTTCATAAAGCATATTTGATTCTTGTTCTAACTCTTCTTTCTTAGGAAGGGAATCAATTGTTTTTTTTAGCTTTTTAGCTTTTTTATCAATTTGAGATATTTTTTGTTTCTTTAAATTTGATAAATTCTGCAACTCTTTTTGTTTATAAATTTCAAATAAATAACTTTCTATGTCCTCAACTTCATCTATTTTTGGAATAAAAGATTGCTTTGGAATTTCTTCTAATTTTATACCTACTTTTACAACTCTACTTGAAGAAAATTCATCAATATGCCTTAAGGCTTCTAATATAATTCTATTTTCATCAAGTATAATTATATTTGTATGTTTCCCCGTAAACTCTAATTGTAATATTGTAGTTAGTTTTTTATATGAAGAAGAAGAATTAACTTTTATATTTATGATTTTATCATCATTGTACAATTCAATATTTTCAATTTTTGAATTATTAAATCTTTTTTGTAAAGCTACATCAAAAGGTGCATTAAAATCTTTTTTTGATGTTAATACTTTATCACATTTAAAAATTGTACTATTACCTTTAGAAATATCAAAATATAATATATTTCTATTATTAAACTCAATTATAATTGTATTATTGTCAATTCTCTTTATAGTTTTGATATTTTGGGCATTTTTGCATAAGTAGTCCACAACTTGTTTTAATAAAAAATACTTCACTTTTTTTTCACTTTTTTAATCTATATTTATATATATTTTATCATATAATAGATATGATTATATCAGAATATACATAGGAGAATGATTATGAAAATCTTAAACATATTATTAGCTAGTACTCTAGCTTTAGGAGTAGCCAGTTCTACATTATCTGCAGATGCAGGAAAAGGTCAAAAATTATTTGTTAAAAAGTTTAAAGGACCTTGCGGATTCAATGGTGCAAAATTTGCAGCAAAACACTCTCAAGCTGAATGGGAAGAAATAATGAATGCTGGAAAATTCAAAGATGAATTAATCAAAATTTGCCCAAATGTAAAAGAGGAAGATGTTAAAGATTCATGGATTCAACACATTTATGATTTCTCATTTGATTATGCAAATGACTCAGGAAATGTTCCTTCTTGCTAATAAAAAATAACTAAAGAGCATAAACTGTGCTCTTTAGTTAAATTATAAGCCTTTCAAATATATTAATTATTATTTGATTTTATAATTACTTAATCCTGATAATCCTATAATTATATTAAGAGATTAATATAAAGGAAAAATCATGAAAAAAGGTATTATTGCCCTATCTGTAGTAGCTGCACTTTCTACTGCATCTTTTGCAAAAGACGCTAACACTCAAATGTTTGAACAAATTCAAGCTTTAAAAGCTCAAATTGAGGCATTAGAAAAAAAATTAAATACTCAACAACCTTCAGTTGATGAAAAAAGAATCACTAAAATTGAGAAAAAACTTGATAGAGTTTCTAATACAGCAACAGCTGCTAAAATACAAAGTTCTGGAGACAACATAAAATGGGATGTAGATTTTAGAACACAAGTTGATAATATTCAGTATAAACATGCTGATGGCTCAAAATCTAAAAATAACGCACTTTTAACAAATAGGTTATGGTTAGGTGCAGCTTATCAAGCTGATGATAATACTATTTTTAAAGCAAAGTTATCTTATAACAAAGCTTTTGGTGATACAGCAAATCACTCTCAATCAAATACACAACCTGGATATGCAGATTTTGACTGGTTAACAAATGAAAATGCAACTGACAATACTATTAAATTAAAAGAAGCATATTGGTTATATAAAAATGATACATTATTTAATACTGATATTCCTTGGACTATTTCAGTAGGTAGACGTCCTTCAACTGATGGCCAACCAATAAATCTTAGAAACAATCAAGAACCAAACTCTCCACTTTCTCACGTAGTTGATGTAGAATTTGATGGATTCTCACTAAAACTTGACACTGAAAAAATAACTGGACTTACTGGTTCTTGGTTTAAAATCTGTGGAGGAAGAGGTTTAACAAATGCAAAACCTAGATTCCAATTTGATGGAACTGACTATGCAAATGATGATACTAAAAATGCAAATGTAGATATGTTAGGATTTATTGCTGCACCTTATGATGATGGACAATATTCTGTGCATATAAATTATGCGCATGCTTGGAATTTAATTGGGTTTACATATAATCAATTAGGAGCTTATCAATCTGCAATGACAACAGCATCTACTCCTTCGGCAATGATGGATGCTTATTCTAATTTATCATTCAATGATCTAGGTGATATGGACTTTGCTACTATTCTTTTAAAATCACAAGGAATTGGGAATGGTATATCAGACTATTTAGATGATACAACAATTTTTGCATCTTTTGCTGTATCAAAAACAAGTCCTAACTCATCTTCGGATCCTATGAATTCTGGAATGTTAGGTTCTTTAGATTCTGAAACAGGAACGTCTATCTGGTTAGGGATAAATGCACCTTGTCCAATTAGTCCTGATAGTGCTAGAGTTGGAATTGAATGGAATAAAGGTAGTAAATACTGGAGATCTATGACTTATGGTGAAGATACATATGCAGGAAGTAAAATAGCTACTAGAGGTCAAGCTTGGGAATTATATAGAAATCAACAACTTACTAAAGCTTTAAGTTTTGGATTAAGTTATGTATATATGGATTATGATTACACTGGTTCAAATTCATTCTTTGGTGCAGAAGGTACTCCTTATGCAATTGGTGGAACACAAGCAAATACTATGAATGCCGTTGAATCAGCTCAGGACGTTAGAGCATATATGAGATATAAATTCTAAAAATAATAAAAAGAGGTCCAACCTCTTTTTATATTATCTTATCTAAAAGAGTACCTGTCAAACTTATAAATAATCTCTTCAGCTAGTTCTAGCATTTTTATATTCAATACTTTAAATTCTTTATTTTTTATTTCAACAAGTAATTTATCGTAAACATTAGCATATGGATATAAAATAAAATATATATATTCTTTAGAGCGAGACTCTTTATTTAACTCTTTAAACCAGACAGCTAAAAGAGAGAAATAAAGCATTGAAGGATTAAAACTATCTCCTTCTTTCAAGGACTTTGATATTTCTTCATTTATAAAATTATAACCATCTAAAATAGCTTTAATTCGATAATGTTTTCGATTTTTTAGATAATAATCATTTGGAAGAGTGATGTTCATTATCTGTTTTAACATATCATTTCCAATTTTGTTAAAATTTTCTATAACTTCTTTATCTATTCCATAATTTTGTATATCTTCTTTATCTTTGTATGAAAGAATCAAATCTTTACAAAACAATAATAAGCTTTCTGTTTTTATTTTTGATAAGTTTAAAATCATAACTAATTGTAACCAAAATTAAATAAATTAAGTCATATCTAAATTAGTTTAAGGCTCTTTGCGCTAAAATAAAGCATATTTAATAAATAATTAAGAAAAAAAGGAAATTATTGGAACCGATTGGTGTATTAAAAGATGGTCAAATATTCGACCTTCAAACTGCGGAGGCTTTAAATATCCAAGGTGAGGAGATTAAAGCTGATAACTCAAAAGAGTCTTTAGAAATATTAAGACACTCATGTGCTCATATGATGGCTCAAGCTATCAAAGAACTTTATCCTGATGCTAAATTTTTTGTAGGACCAGTTGTAAAAGAGGGATTTTATTATGACTTTAAAGTAAGTCAAAAAATTTCTGATGAAGACTTACCTACAATCGAAAAAAAGATGAAAGAAATAGCTGATAGGAAACTTCCTATTGAAAGATATGAAACTACAAGAGAAGATATTCTAACAAAATTTTCAAATGATGAATTAAAACAAGCTGTTTTATCAAAAATCACAGATGATACTTTAACTATGTATAAACAAGGTGATTTTGAAGATTTATGTAGAGGTCCTCACTTACCAAATACTAGAATGATTAGAAGCTATAAACTAACAAGAGTAGCTGGTGCTTATCTTGGTGGTGATGAAAAAAATGAAATGATCACTAGAATTTATGGTATTGCATTTTTTGATAAAAAAGAGCTAAATGATTATGTTAGAATGTTAGAAGAAGCTAAAAAAAGAGACCACAGAAAACTTGGTACTGAATTAGAATTATTTACATTCAATGATGATGTAGGTGCTGGGTTACCACTTTGGTTACCAAATGGAGCTAGACTTAGATCAAAATTAGAACATATTTTATACAGAGCACATAGAATCAGAGGATACGAACCAGTAAGAGGTCCAGAGATTTTAAAATCTGAGATGTGGAAGATATCTGGTCACTACGCAAATTATAAAGAAAATATGTATTTTACTACAATTGATGAACAAGAATATGGTATCAAGCCGATGAACTGTGTTGGACACATTCAAATATTCAAAAATTCATTAGTTTCATATAAAGACTTACCAAAAAAACTTTTTGAATATGGTGTTGTTCATAGACATGAAATGAGTGGAGCTATGCATGGACTATTTAGAGTAAGAGAATTCACTCAAGATGATGCACATATTTTCTGTACTCAAGACCAAATCAAAGAAGTAATTTTTGAAGTACTTGAATTTGTTGATGCTTTACTAAAATTATTTGATTTCAAATATGAAATTGAAGTTTCTACAAAACCTGAAAAAGCAATCGGGGATGACATTTTCTGGGAAAAAACTACTAAAGGTATCATGGATGCATTAGATGAAAATAATATCTCATATGGAATAGATGAAGGTGGAGGAGCATTTTATGGTCCAAAAATCGATATTAAAATTCTAGATGCTATTGGAAGAAAATGGCAATGTGGTACAGTACAAGTAGATATGAACTTACCTTCAAGATTTAATGCTGAATTCATCAATGATAAAGGTGAAAAAGAACAACCAGTTATGATTCATAGAGCTATTCTAGGTTCTTTTGAAAGATTCATTGGTATTTTAACAGAACACTGTGCGGGTGAGTTTCCATTTGCTATTGCGCCAACTCAAGTAATTTTTGTACCTATTGCAGATACACATGTAGCATATGCTAAACAGTTACAAAAAGAGTTATTAGAAAATGACATGGATTCTAAAATCTTTGATATGAACGAAAGTTTAAACAAAAGAATTAGAATGGCAGAGAAACAAAGAGTACCAATGATAGTTGTTATTGGTGATGAAGAAGTTGCTAATAGTGCTATTGCATTAAGAAATAGAAGAACTAGAGAGCAATCAAATATGAGCAAAGATGAATTTATATCTATGTTAAATGAATTAAAAAACGGGAGCAGAATTTGAGTAAAGACAAAAGAAAAGATGATGTAATCATGAATGAAATGATTACAGCTAAAGAAGTTAGATGTACAAGTGACGATGGAACAAATCATGGAATTATAAGTACTGATGAAGCACTAAGAATTGCTGATGAAGCTGGATTAGACTTAGTATTAATTGCACCAGATGGTAAGCCACCAGTTGCAAAAATCATGGATTATGGAAAATTCAGATACCAACAAGAAAAAAAGAAAAAAGAAGCTAAGAAGAACCAAAAAATTATTGTAGTTAAAGAAATTAAACTATCAGTTAAAATTGCTGACAATGATATAAACTATAAAGTAAAACATGCAAGAGAATTCTTAGAAGATGGAAATCATGTTAAATTTAGAGTTTTCTTAAAAGGTAGAGAAATGGCTAATCCACAATCTGGGGTAGAAGTACTTAATAGAGTATGGCCAATGATCGAAGATATCGCAGTGATGGATAAAGAACCAAAATTAGAAGGAAGATATGTTAATATGATGGCTCTTCCTAAAAAAGACTCATAACTTCAAAAACAACTCAAAAAGAAGAGATATTTTCTCTTCTTGCTCACGTAATTTTTTCCTATTTAATAAAAAACTAATAAATATTTAAGTATAATCCAAGACTTTTTCATGTTTAAATGAAAATGCAAATTTATAAGGAGGATTCTTCAATGCCAAAAATGAAAAGTGTTAGCGGCGCTTTAAAGAGATTTAAAGTGAAGAAAAATGGGTCAATCAAAAGAGGTTCAGCTTTTAGAAGCCACATCTTAACTAAAATGACTCAAAAGAGAAAAAGAAATTTAAGAGGACCAAAAACTGTACATAGTACAGATGCAGGTAGAATTCTTAAAGCACTGTGTAAAGCGTAATTACTTAATAAAATTTAAGTAATTTTTGTCCCTCCATCATTGATGGAAAAGTTCAGCAATTTGCTGACACCTTATTTAAAGATAATGGTTAAGAAAGGAATTATATGCCTAGAGTTAAAACTGGTGTAGTTAGAAGAAGAAGACACAAAAAAGTATTAAAAGCTGCTAGAGGATTCTTTAGTGGTAGAAGAAAACACTTTAGAAAAGCGAAAGAGCAATTAGAAAGATCTTTAGTATATTCATACAGAGATAGAAGACAGAAAAAAAGAGATATTAGAAAACTTTGGATTGTAAGAATCAATGCAGCTTGTAGATTAAATGATATTAACTACTCAAGATTCATGAACGGTTTAAAATTAACTGGAATTGAATTAGATAGAAAAATCTTAGCTGATATGGCTATGAATGATTCTGCTGCATTTGCATCATTAGTAGTTGCTGCTAAAAGTGCATTAAAATAATAAATTTGCAAAAAAATAAAAAAGCTTAGAAGTAAAACTTCTAAGCTTTTTTTTTACCTAATTTTTCTCAAAAAGCTCTAAACAAGGTTTAGAACTTTTAATTAATATAATCAAGCTTTTCCGCTTAACATTCCATACTGAGTCATTGGTTTTAATAAATAAACTTTCATTAACCACCAAATATATCTTTCTTGCGTTGGATCTAAAGGAAATGATGGAGTTGGTTTTTTTGTCCAATCAAATTCAGCAAGCATAACTTTACCAATATCAGTAATTAAAGGACATACAGTATATCCATCATATTTTGCAGTTAATTCTTTTCCTTCCATAAGCGAAATTAAATTATCTACTACCACTTTATATTGTTTTCTTACACTTCCTCCTGTTTTACCCATCGGAACAGCGGCTATATCACCAAGTGAGAATATATTTTTATATTTAACATGTTGTAATGTTTCTTTATTTACTGGAACCCAACCTTTAGCTGAACCAATTGCTGAATTTCCGATTTCAGTTGGTGCTTTCATAGGAGGAGTTAAATGCATAAAATCAAAAGGAACATCTACAGAAGCATGTTTAGTAACAATTGAATACTCTTCCAAATCTTTATCATAATCACCTTTTTCTTGCCAATGCTTATCAAATGTAGCAACTTTATTTGCAATATCAACTGCCGTCAAATTGTGATTATAATTCCATTTAATATTTCTTGTTTCAAATTGATTAACAATAGCATCATGATATTCTTTAACCCCAAACATATTTCCACCATTTGGGTAAAAAGTTAATGTAGAATTTTCTCTAGCACCAGCTTCTACTAATCTTGAATGAGTTAATGAAAGAATTTTCTTTGGTGCTCCTCCACATTTTATTGGAGTGTCTGGATGTGTAAAAATACCATTTACTTTTTTACCACTTTTTGCTTTTTCAACAAATTTTTGCATTTGTATCCATGTAGCTTCTGCACTATCAATATTATAAATAGATGTAACTCCTGAATCACCAAAAGTTTCTAATATTTTACTTGCATCACCTGCAGTATAAGCTTCACCTACTGATTCTAAACCTTTTATTCTTCCATAATCAAGTACTAATCCTGCACTAATAATTAGAAAATCATAAGATATTGTTTCTCCAGAACCTATAACTACTTTATTTGATTCTGGATTAAATTCTACAGCTTTATCTTTAATTAATCTCACACCACTTGGCAAAAAATCTTTCGTGTCATACATTACATCTGATTTTTTATAAATACCTGCACCAATTAGAGTATTACCTGGCTGGTAAGATACAGATTTAGGATTTGGCTCGACGATAGTAATATCTGGATTAGTCAATGTACTAGCTAATCTCGCAGCTGTTGATATTCCAGCTAATCCACCACCAATAATAAGAATTTTTCCTGTAGCTTCACTTGCTTTTAGTTCTGTTGCAGCATTAGCTTTAGTTTCACCCATCAAATATGCAGCACTTCCAAGCCCAGCTAATTTAAAAGCTTCTCTTCTTGAAATACCTGCTTTTTTAATTTCACTATCAACTAATTCAAGTGCATCATCTAATTCATTTCTTGCCATAATTTGTTCCTTAATTTATATAAATAATAATTATCCACTAGGATAGCAAAAAAGATATAATAAGATACTTACACTATAACTAGGTGTTTTATACTAGTTATAAGTTTTTTTTATAATATTTAATGCTTTAAAATATTCATCTTTATTATTTAAATTTAAGAATTCATCATTTTGAGGGAATTGTATTATTTGAGTATTATTATTTTTTAATAAGTAACCTACTTTATGGATATCATTTTGAAGCATATTATTAATAGATGAACTTATATTTGTTGAAAAAACTCCACACAAATTATGAATTTTTTCAGTTTGGGCAACACAAATATCAAAATTTTCTGATTCTTCTATTAATTTTTCAATACTTTTAATAGATACTAAAGGTGTATCAACAGTCATTATAAAGATTTTTTGATTAGGTAATTTATTAAAAATAGTATTTAAAGCTATAATTGGTGAATAAATATCTTTATTTTCATCCAAAATTAACATATTTTTATCCACAAAATCAAATTTATCAATCTTTGAAGAGATATAAATATTTTTAAAATATGGCTTTAATCTATTGTATTGGTATAAAGTAAGAGATGAAGAGGTAGAGAAAGGAAGAAGAGATTTATCTTCTCCCATTCTTGAGCTTTTACCACCACATAAAATTACACAAGTAATTTCAAATGGCTTTAGCATATTATAAACTTCTAGGATCTGTGATATATCCAGAAATTGCAGAAGCAGCAGCTACTGCACTATTTGCTAAATATATTTTTGAGCTTCTAGAACCCATTCTTCCAACGAAGTTTCTATTAGTTGTAGAGATACAAACTTCTCCATCACCTAAAATACCCATATATCCACCTAAACATGCTCCACAAGTAGGATTTGATACAACTGCACCTGCGTCAACTAATATATCAATATATCCAGCTTTTTGAGCATCTCTTAAGATTTTTTGAGTTCCAGGAGTTACAATTAATCTTACATGACGTGCAACTTTTTTACCATCTAAAATTTCTGCAGCAACTTTAAAATCAGATAATCTTCCATTTGTACAGCTTCCAATAAATACTTGATCAACTTTAATATCATCAATAACAGCTTGATTTACAGAATGCCCATTTGATGGCAAGAAAGGATATGCAATTACAGGATTTAACGCTTCAACATCAATCTCAATTACTTGACAATATTTTGCATCTGCATCTGAATAATGAATTTTTGGTTCTGCTCTTAATCCACCATTTAATTCAGCTGTTTTATCTAAGAATTCTTTTGTAACATCATCATATGCAACAATACCATTTTTAGCTCCTGCTTCAATAGCCATATTACATAATGAAAATCTATCATCCATTGATAAGTATTGAATTGTATCACCAGTGAATTCTAAAGCTTTATATAAAGCTCCATCAACACCTAGAATTCTAATAATTTCTAAAATTAAATCTTTCCCAGTTACATAAGGACCTGGTTTACCTTTAAACACAACCTTAATTGACTCAGGAACTTTAAACCAGTTACCACCAGTAATCATTCCAAATGAAATATCAGTTGATCCCATACCTGTTGAAAATGCTCCAAGAGCCCCATGTGTACAAGTATGTGAATCTGCACCAATAATAACATCACCTGGTAATACCAAACCTTTTTCTGGTAATAAAGCATGTTCAATTCCCATATCTTTTTCATCAAAGAAATATTTCAAGTTATGCTTCATTGCAAAATCTCTTGAGATTTTTGCTTGATTTGCACTTGCAATATCTTTTGCAGGGATAAAGTGGTCAAGTACAATTGCAAAACCTTCTGGATTTACTAATTTTTCAAAACCACCATCTTCAAATGCTTTAATTGATATTGGAGTAGTAATATCATTTCCAATTACCATATCAATTGGACTTCTAACTATTTCTCCAGCATATACTTCTTTTCCAACATGCTCACTAAAAATCTTTTCTGTTATTGTTTGACCCATTTCAATTCTTCCTGTCATTTTCTAAAATTTCTTGGATTATAGCTAAATTTATTTTAAGCTACAAATTCAAGATTTAATATGTTTTTTCTTTTTTTCTTCTCTTGCTTGTTTTATTTGTTTATATATAATTAAAACGATAGCTAAATCTATCATCACATCAGCTACATTAAATATTGCAAATTCAAACCCATAATGCCAATAAAAAAAATCTACTACACCTCCATAGGTAAATCTATCTAAAATATTAGATAACCCTCCTGCAAAGAGTAGTGATATAGGAATGTAGTAATCATTAAATACATCTTTATTTTTTGATAAATAAACAATTGCAACAAACACAATCCCCAATTGAATATATTTTAAGTATTCCGCTAAAAATGAAAACATAGAGAATGCTACACCATAATTATATGCTAAATGTAATGACATATATGGACCTTGAACATTCCAATCAAAATGTGCAAATCCATATTTTATAGCTTGATCTATTACAAATAAAAAAATGAAAAGAGATAATGAAATTTTTAATTTCTTACTCATAAAGCTTTCTTGAAGAATGAAATTAATTTTTCCATTCCATCTTCTACATCTTTTTTATTTTTACCTTCAAGTAAAAGTCTGATTTTATTTTCTGTACCAGAATATCTTATTAAATCTCTCATTCCTTTTTCTCTTAAAGGTTTTAACAATTCATCTAAACCTTCAATTTTATCTAAAGGTATTTTTTCACTAACCTTCATATTGTGTAAAATTTGAGGATATAATTCAAATGGATTTAAAACTTCACTTGCTTTTTTCCCAGATTTAAGAACTAGTGCTAAAACTTGAAGAGCAGAAGCTAATCCATCTCCTGTTTTTGCCACATCTGAGAAAATAATATGTCCACTTTGTTCTCCACCAAAGTTAATACCTTTTTCTTTCATAACTTCAAGAACATATTTATCTCCAACATTTGATCTATATAAATCAAGTTTAGATTTTGCTAAATAATCTTCTAAAGCTTTATTTGACATAACTGTTGCAACACAAGCCTTACCTTTTAAAAGTTTTTGATCATTTAAATATGTACACAATGCACCAATTAACTTATCTCCATCAACAATCTCACCTTGATCATCTACAACAACTAATCTATCCGCATCACCATCTAAAGCTAAACCAATATCAGCTCTATATTCTTTTACTAATTTAGCTACTGCTTCTGGATGCATTGCACCGCAATTTTCATTTATATTAAATCCATTTGGTTTATTATTGATTGTAATTACATCTGCACCTAACTCTTCTAAAATTGTAGGACCTACTTTATATGCAGCACCATTTGCACAATCTAAAACAATTCTTAGTCCATGTAGTGTTAAATCCTTTGGAAAAGAACTTTTAATTGAAACTATATATCTTCCAATAACATCATCAATTCTTTTTGAAGCTCCAATATTTTTACCAACAACTTGTTCATTTATCATTAAATCATTATCATTAAATATATCTTCAATGTTCTTTTCACAAGCTACACTTAATTTATCTCCATGATTATCAAAGAATTTAATTCCATTATCCTCATAAGGGTTATGCGATGCAGAAATCATAATACCAGCATCACATCTCATTGATTCTGTTAAATAAGCAATTGCAGGAGTAGGCATAGGACCTATTTGAATTACATCATAACCAACAGCCGTTAAACCACTTACTAATGCATTTTCAATCATATAACCACTTCTTCTTGTATCTTTACCTACAAGAATTTTCTTAGTTGCTGAGTGTTTTCTAAAATATATACCCGCTGCCTTAGCTAATTTCAAGACTGTCATTGCATCTAAAAAATCGCCTGCTTTTCCTCTAACGCCATCTGTTCCGAATAGTTTCATTAAATCTTCCTAAAATTAAACTGTGTTTAAGTTACTTTAGGTAATATTCTACCCTTAAAAATTTTACAAAGAGGTTAAATAAAATGGCAAATCACAAATCTTCTGAAAAAAGAGCAAGACAGACTGCAGTTAAAACTGAAAGAAACAGATTTTATAAAACAAGAATCAAAAACATTACTAAAAATGTTATAGCTGCAATCGAGTCTGCAGATAAAGAAGCAGCAGTAGCAGCAATGAAAACTGCAAATAAATATTTACACCATTGTGTATCTAAAGGTATATTAAAAAAAGGGAATGCTTCTAGAAAAGTAAGCAGATTACAAGTTAAAGTTAACGCTATATAATTTGAATATAAATTAATATATATGTTAAAAGACAAACTACAACCATTTATTAATAGATATGAAGAAATTAATAATTTATTAATTTCTCCAGATATTACAAATGATATAAAAAGAATGACTGCACTTTCAAAAGAACAGTCAAATATGCAACCTATTGTTACTATAGCAAGAGAGTACATCACTTTATTAAATGATATTGAAGATAATAAAATAATGCTTGATGATCCAGAACTGGGAGAATTGGCAAAAGATGAACTTAAAGAATTAGAAACAAGAAAACCAAAACTTGAAGAAGAAATTAAGGTTTTAATGATTCCAAAAGATCCTAATGATGATAAAAATATTTATCTTGAATTAAGAGCTGGTACAGGTGGTGATGAAGCTGCTATATTTGTTGGTGACCTTTTTAGAGGTTACTTAAGATATGCAGAAAACAATGGTTGGAAAGTTGAAATTATGAGCTCTAGTGAGAGTGATTCTGGTGGATACAAAGAAGTTGTAATTCTAGTTAAAGGTGACCATGTATATTCAAAATTAAAATTTGAAGGTGGTACACATAGAGTTCAAAGAGTTCCTGCAACAGAATCTCAAGGAAGAGTTCATACATCAGCAATTACAGTTGCAGTTATGCCTGAAGTTGATGATGTTGAAGTTGATATAGATCCAAATGATTTAAAAATTGATGTTATGAGAGCTAGTGGAAATGGTGGTCAGTCTGTAAATACAACAGATTCAGCGGTTAGAATCACACATATTCCATCTGGTATTGTCGTAACAAACCAAGATCAAAAATCTCAACACAAAAATAAAGATAGAGCTATGAAAGTTTTAAAAGCTAAACTTTATGAAATTGAGATTCAAAAGAAAATGGACTCAGAAGGCGCTACTAGAAAAGAGCAAGTAGGAACAGGTGATAGAAGTGGAAGAATTAGAACATATAATTATCCACAAAATAGAATCAGTGACCATAGAATAAACTTAACTCTTTATAGACTTGATTACATCATGAATGACGGTTTGTTTGATGAAGTAATTGATCCTCTTATTGCTGATCATCAATCTAAACTGATAGAAGTTAATGGATTATAATCCATTAACTTTTTTTAATTATGCTAGAAATAAATAAAACTTATACTCACTATAAAAACCACAAAGATTATACTTTATTAAATATTTGCAAAATTCAAGAAAACGATATTTGGGTTAAAGCTGTTATATATAAACCAAATGATGATGAAGGACTTTTTGTAAGATCTTATAAAGAATTCGAAGAAAAATTTCTAAAAAAAATTTAAGAGAAAACTCTTAAATTTTTAAAACTTTGTTTTTAATCCAACACCTAATGCATGAATATTTGTGTCCTCGTATGATATCCCGTCAAGTTGAACATCCACAAAATCTTTATATTTATATTCAATAAATGTTTCCATATTATAATCAACTGCAAAAGAACAGCCTAAAATTCCTTGATAAGTAAAAACTTCATCACTAGTTGTTCCATCAGTATAACTTGCAAATCCTGCACCTAAACCTATGTAAGGATGCATTGTTTGAGACTCAATATTTAAATTATAAATACCATTTAAATAAAGTGAGTGAACTTTAATATTTGAATTTATACCTTTAGTATTTGCTTTATCATAAGAATATTGTAATTCTAAAGTTAAATCTTGTGATAACTTTTGTCCAATAGCAATTTCTAAAGCATAACCACTTTTCATATCAATAGTTTGTGAACCAACTTTTAAATCACTAGGTACTGTATAAAGTATCGATGACTTCATATAATTATCATATGCAAATGAATTAAGAGATAGTAAAAGAGATGATACAAGTAAAATCTTTTTCATAATATTCCTTGAAATAATTTTTTATATATTACTATTAAATTTTTAAATCTTTAGTTAAAACTCTTAGTAACCAAAATGTAATCAATAAATATTAGAATTTCAACGTAAATAAAAATATTGGAGATATAAATGACTATTAAAAAAACGTCAATGGCTTTAATCGCAAGTGCTTTATTAGCTACAACTTTAAGTGCAAGAGACCAAATCAAAATTGTTGGTTCTTCTACTGTTTATCCTTTCTCTTCTTCTGTTGCAGAAGAATTAGGTTCGACTACTAAATTCCCAACTCCTGTTGTTGAATCAACTGGTTCAGGTGGTGGTATGAAATTATTTTGTGCTGGAAATGATTTAAATACTCCAGATATCACTAATGCATCAAGAAGAATGAAAACTAAAGAATTTAAACTTTGTGCTGAAAATGGTGTAACTGATATTACTGAGGCAGTAATCGGATATGATGGTATTGCATTTGCTCAATCAAAAGTTAATCCTGCATTTAATATTTCTAGAGAAAATTTAGCTTTAGCAGTTGCTAAAGAAGTTCCTTCTAAAGATGGGAAAACTTTAATTGCTAACCCATACAAAAAATGGTCAGATCTTGATGCTTCTTTACCAGATAGAGAAATCATTGTTTATGGACCACCAAAATCTTCTGGTACTAGAGATGCATTTGAAGAATTAGTAATGCAACATACATTCAAAAAAATGCCTGTATATACTGATTTATACAAAAAAGATGAAAAAGCAAATAAAAAGTATAAAAAATATTCTGAAATCAGAACTGATGGTGTATACGTTGAATCTGGTGAAAATGATAACTTAATTGTTCAAAAATTAGATAAAAATGCTGCTGCATTTGGTATTTTTGGATTCTCTTTCTTAGTTGAAAATGATGACAAAATTTCAGGGGCAACAATTAATGGTGTTCATCCAACTCCAGAAAATATTTCTTCTGCTAAATACCCAGTATCTAGATCATTATTTTTCTATATCAAAAATTCACATTCAAAAGATGTACCAGCTATGAACGATTATGTTAAATTATTCATGAGTGAGAAAATGATTGGTAAAGAAGGTATCTTAGGTGAAATTGGTCTTATTGCTTTACCTGATGATGCTAGAAATGCTATTAGAACAAGTGTTGAGAATAGAACTAAATTAACTTTAGAAGAATTATCTAAAAAACACTAACAACTTTAAATAAAGAGAAGATGCCCTCCTTCTCTTTATTATCAATTTTATTGATAAGTTCTTATCTGTTAACGCGAACAAAGAGATAAGATCTTATCAATAGCATTATTTCCACATAAGAGTATATATGTCATTAAATTGGAACCATCTTATTGATAAGCTTGATTATGCGTTTCAACCAATAATTCACTCTCACACATCTAAAATTTATGCTGTTGAAGCCCTTATTAGGAATGTAATAGGCAATAATGGATTAAATAGTATTAATGATCTTTTTAATTTAGCTTTTAATGATGACTACCTATATGAACTAGATTTAAAATTAAGAGAAAAAGCTATTGAAAAATTTTCAAATATAAATATTCAAGATTTAAAACTTTTCTACAATTTAGATAATAGAATAATTTATAACAAAAATTTCTCTTCAGGAAATACTTCTAAAATTCTAAAAAAATATAATCTTGATAAAAAAACAATTTGTTTTGAACTTAGTGAAAAAGGAACAACGATAGAGCAAAATGCCTTATCAACTATGATTCAAAAATATAAAAGTAGTGGTTATTCTATAGCAATTGATGATTTTGGTATTGGAGTTTCTGGATTAAAATTATTATATTTTAGTGAAGCAAATGTAATAAAATTAGACCGATTCTTTATCACAAATATAGATAGTGATTCTAAAAAAAAACTATTTTGTTCATCAATAATTGAAATGGCTCATATAATGGGTATGCAAGTGGTTGCAGAAGGAGTAGAAACTTCAAATGAATTTTATACATGTAAAGATATTGGCGCAGATTTTATTCAAGGGTATTTAGTCCAAAAACCAACTTTGAATATTGAGGAGATTAAAGCTACATATAAAAATATTACTAAATTAATTGATAATGATCAGAGACTAAATAGTAACTTATTAATAAGTAAAAAATACATTGAAAAAATTAAAGCACTTAATATTAATACATCTTTATACAAACTTTTTGTGCATTTTAAAGAAGATATAAAATATAATTTTGTTCCAATAACAGACAACTATGATAACTTGCTTGGTGTTATTAATGAAGCTGATATAAAAAAAATTTCCTATTCACAATATGGATTATCCCTTGCTCAAAATAAAACTTTTTCATCAACGTTAAAAAAGTATATTGTACCTACTCTGTCAGTTGAGATTTCATGGGGAATAGATAAAATACTAGAAATGTACAATCTAAATTCTAATAATTCAAAAGGTATTTTTATTACTCAAGCAAATAAATATATTGGATTTGTTAGTTTAAATTCTCTTTTAACTTTATCTTATAAAAGAAATATTGAAATTGCAACAAATCAAAATCCCTTGACAAAACTTCCAGGGAACAATCAAATAGAAAAATTTATTTCTAAATGTTTAAAAAAATCTCAAAAAAATATTACCCATATAATATATTTTGATTTTAACAATTTTAAACCATTTAATGATGTTTATGGATTTAGACAAGGAGATAGAGCTATTCTAATTTTTTCTGAATTAATTCAAAAAAAATATCCTAAAGAATCTTTTGTTGCACATATTGGAGGAGATGATTTTTTTGTTGGATTAAAAAATTATAGATTTGAAGATGTATATAAACTAAGTGTTAATATTCAAGAAGATTTCCAAAACTCAGTAAAAAACATTTACTCAAAAAAAGATAAAGAAAATGGATACATTACTACAAAAGATAGATTTGATACTTTAAGAAAATTTGATCTATTAAGCGTATCTTCTGCAATCATTGAAATAAATTATAAATCAAATATACTAAATTTTGATAATACAATTTCAATTTTAAAAAAAGCATCAAAAAAATCTCAAACACCCATTTCTGCGACATTATAGAATCATCGTAATCATTTTGTAACCATTTTCAATTACAATATTTTCAAAATTTATTAAAAAGGCAAAAGTATTGAGCACTTTTGAATCAAGAAAAAAACAGAGAGAATTAAATGAGAAGCTAATTAAATTCGCTTTAATTGCCGCTGCAACAATCTCAATATTGACTACTTTGGGAATTTTATTTTCAATTTTATTTGAAGCAATAGAATTTTTTAAATTGAGAAGTTTTTGGTATTTCATAACAGGAACAGAATGGTCACCTGGTGTTGTTGGAAGTAAATTTGGTGCAGTTCCAATTTTTGCAGGAACATTTGTAATTACAATTATTGCACTTGCCGTTGCTATTCCTGTTGGGTTAGGAAGTGCAATTTATATGAGTGAATATGCAACCCCAACTGTTAGAGATTATTTAAAACCAATATTAGAAGTACTTGCAGGAATTCCAACAGTTGTATATGGTTTCTTTGCAGCAATTACAGTAGCCCCTATGATTGTAAATGCAGCAGAATCAATTGGATTAGAAGCTACATTTAACTCTGCACTTGCATCTGGTATTGTAATGGGAATTATGATTATTCCTGTAATATCATCACTTTCAGATGATGTTATTAGATCAGTTCCAGATAGTCAAAGAAAAGCTGCGTTTGGTCTTGGTATGACACATGGAGAAACAATTAGAAATATTGTATTGCCTTCTGCTATGCCAGGTATTATTTCAGCTTCACTACTGGGACTTTCAAAAGCATTAGGTGAAACAATGATTGTTGTTATGGCAGCAGGATTAAGACCAAATTTATCGTGGAATCCATTAGAAGACATGACAACAGTTACAGTTACAATTGTAAACTCATTAGTTGGAGATTTTGAATTTAGCTCACCAGAAACACTATCAGCATTTGCATTAGGGCTAGTATTGTTTGTTGTGACATTAGTTTTAAATATGATTTCATTATCACTAATTAGAAAATTTAAAGAAAAATACAAAGTGAATACATTATGATTAAAAGAAAAAAGAATAAAAAACAAGAGAACAATCCATTTTATGATCCTGCATTAAAAGCAAGACATGCAAGTGCAAGTAGATTTAAAAAATTTACATTATCATCTTTAATTTTTTCAGTTGCATTTTTAGCTTTCTTTCTTTTTGATATTATCGGAAAAGGAATGCCAGCATTTCAAATTACATATATAAAATTAGATGTAACATATAATGAAAAAACTATTGATGATAGTAGATTTGCTGTTGAAAAGAAATATAGAACTATTGTTTCAAGAGCATGGCTGAGAGATTTACCAAAATTAGTAAAATCAAAGCCTGAACTTATGAATACTACTCAATCTACTTGGGTATTAGCTGATGATCAAGTTGACCAATATTTAAAAGGTCATCACTATAATATGAAAGATAAAGAAATAAAATTAGTTGATGAATTAAATACTCAAGGATTAATTGAAAGTAGATTTAATTCTATTTTCTTCACAAATGGAGATTCAAAAATTCCAGAGTACGCAGGGTTAAACTCAGCAATGATTGGTTCTGTTTTAACTTTATTAATTACAATGTTAGTTGCATTTCCAATAGGAGTTATGACAGCAATTTATTTAGAAGAGTTTGCAGATGATAATAGATTTACAAGATTTATTGAAGTGAATATCAATAACCTTGCAGCAATTCCGTCAATTTTATTTGGTCTTTTAGGACTTGCTATATTTATCAATCTTTTTGGATTACCAAGATCTTCACCTGTAGTTGGTGGATTAACATTAGCCCTTATGACTTTGCCAATTATAATTGTTAGTTCAAGAGCTGCATTAAGAGCTGTTCCTGACTCAATTAGACAAGCTGGATATGGTTTAGGATTAAATAAAATTCAAGTTACAAAAGATCATGTTTTACCTTTAGCATTTCCTGGAGTATTAACAGGTTCGATTATTGGTTTAGCACAAGCAATGGGTGAAACGGCACCTTTAATTATTATAGGAATGATTGCATTTATTCCAGATGCTCCTGGTTCTGTTATGGATGCAGCAACTGTTATGCCTGCACAATTATTTACTTGGGCTGGAATGCCAGAGAGAATGTATATAGAAAAAACAGCTGCTGGAATAATGGTATTATTAACAGTATTAATATCTTTAAATGCAATAGCAATTTATTTAAGAAAAAAATTCGAAGTTAAATGGTAGAAGGAAAATTAAAATGAAAAAAAATGATAACAAAGTAAAAATTGATGTTAAAGATTTAAACCTTTGGTATGGAGACAATCATGCTTTACATGGAATTAGTGCAGAATTATATGAAAATAAAATAACAGCTTTAATTGGTCCTTCTGGATGTGGTAAATCTACTTTTTTAAGATGTATAAATAGAATGAATGATTTAATAAACATCGTTAAAATTGATGGTCAAATTGTAATTGATAAAAAAAATATTTATGATAAAGATGTTGATGAAGTAAGTGTTAGAAAAAAAATTGGTATGGTTTTTCAACAACCAAACCCATTTCCAAAATCAATCTATGATAATGTAGCTTATGCTCCACTAAAACATGGAATTGTGAAAAAAGGTAAAGATTGTGATGAATTAGTTGAAACTTCATTAATCAAAGCTGGTTTATGGAATGAGGTAAAAGATAAATTAAATACACCAGGAACTTCATTATCAGGTGGTCAACAACAAAGATTATGTATAGCAAGAACGATTGCCGTTAAACCTGAAGTTATTTTAATGGATGAGCCAACAAGTGCCCTTGACCCAATTTCAACAGAAAAAATTGAAGCTCTTATGTTAGAACTTAAAAATGACTATACAATCATTACAGTTACACATAATATGCAACAAGCAGCAAGAGTTGCTGATTATACTGCATTCTTCCACTTAGGAAAACTAATAGAGTATGATGAAACAGAAACTATATTCGTAAATCCTAATAACAAGAAAACAGAAGATTATATTACAGGAAGGTTTGGATAATGTTAAAAACATACGAAGAAAAATTAAACAATATCAAAGATGAAATTTCACAATTAGGTCAAGAAGTAGTTGATGCTTTAGAATTATCATTAAAAGCGTTGAAAAATAAAGATATAGCTTCATTAAAAGATATAGATTTATCATCAAAAAAATTAAATATCAAATCAAATGAAATTGATAATATTATTGTCACTACTCTTGCTTTATATTCTCCAGAAGCAAAAGATTTAAGACAACTAGTGTCATATTTAAAAATTTCAAATGAACTAGTTAGAGCAGGAAGTAATGTACGAGATTTTATAAAAATGTTCAGAAAAGCCTATTCTGATGATTTAAATACAAGTACAATTTTAGAATATGCAATTCCTTTACAAAGTTCAGCTTTATTATCTTTACAAACAACCTTATCTATGATTGATGAAACAAGTGTTAAGCATATTGAAGAAAAATATCATAGAGTTATTGTTGAAGAAAGTAAAACTGATGATTTATATTCAATGATTGAAAAAAATATTTTAAAACTTATTTCAAAAAATCTTGATTTATCAAAAGAGTATTTCGATATTTTAAGTGCTTTAAGAAGATTAGAAAAAACAGCAGATCGAGCTGTTTCAATTGCAAACTTATTACAATTTGCACAAGTTGGGGGAGAAATGGTTCAATCATAATTTTTATGATATAATCCATATTATGAAACGAGCTATTGATAAAATACAAAACTACTTTGGTAGTAACTACGAATTACTTATAGCACTTGCAATCTTTGTTGGTGTTATTGCAATTAAACTAGAGTTTTACAAAGCCATTATAATGATGTTAGAATTCATCGTTATAATGGAAGTTGTAAAAATGGTTTCTGACTTTATTAAAAAAGAAAAACTAAGACTAAGATTCGTAATCGATATTTTTATCATATTTCTTATTAGAGATGTAATTATTTTATCTACACATAAAAATAGAGATTATTTTGATATAACATTTTTACTTTTTGTTATATTTGTATTTTTTATTTTTAGAATTCTTGCTATCAAATTCTCTCCAGGAATTATCAAAATATCAAAAGATACAGTAATTGAGTATGAAGATGATAGACCAAGTAAAAAAATAAATGAAGAAAAAGAGATTATTACAAGAGACGTACTAACAAAAGATGAGAATAGTAAATAAAAATGTCAAATAAACTAATTTTAATTATTGAAGATGAAGAAGATATATTAGAACTACTTGAATATACGCTTCAAAAAGAGGGATATGAAACTGTTGGATTTTTAAGTGTTGATAAAACAGTTAAAAAAATACTTGATGAAGAATCAATTGATTTAATTTTAATGGATAGAAACCTTCCAGGATATGAAGGAACAACATTTATAAATGAAATCAAAGCCCAAGGTTATAATAACCCTGTAATATATGTAACAGCTAAAGATAAAGACGAAGATATAATTGAAGGTTTTGATTCACATGCTGATGATTATATAACTAAACCATTTAATTTAAAAGAATTAACAGCAAGAGTAAAAGCTGTTTTAAAAAGAACTTCTAAAGATGTAGATATTCTAAAAACAAAAGATATAGTTTATAAATCATCAAATAAGAAATTTTATATAAATGAGCAAGAAGTAGAATTGACTCATTTAGAACATGATTTACTTTTAGAATTTGTTAAAAATAAAGATATATTAATGACTAGAGAGCATCTTTTAAATACTGTTTGGGAAGACTCTTTTGATAAAAAAGTAAAAACTGTAAATGTTGCAGTAAAAAGATTAAAAGCTAAAATTGACCCTGAGGGTAAAAAAGAGTACATAAAATCTATTAGAGGCGAAGGTTATATTTTTTGCTAAAGATTCACCAACTCTTCTTAAGAACTTTTATATTAATTTTTTTGGGAGTTTTAATTACATTAAGTGTAGTTACATATTTTTGGTCTAAAAATATTTATATAACGCAAATTGAAAAAAATCTTATTCAAAATATTGATACTTTTTCAATCGTTCTAAAAGATTTAGACAATATAGATACTATATTGAAAGATTTGAAAGCTCAAATAAATCTTAGAATAACAATTATTGATGAAAAAGGTAACATAGTTGCTGAAAGTGATAATGATAAAGAAACTATGGAAAATCACTCAAGTAGAGAAGAGATACTTCAAGCAAAAGATTTTGGACTTGGTAAAAGTATGAGATTTTCCCATACAATTAGTAAAGAATTACTTTATGTTGCCAAAAAAGTTACCATAAATAAAAATATATATTTTATTAGAATGGCTGATTATACGGATAAAATCACAGATAATTTTCTAAAATTAACCCTTCAAATTTTTGCTTTTATTACCTTCTTTTTAATAATTGCATTTTTAGCTACTTATTTTATTAGTTTAAGAATTAAAGATGAAACCCAATCTGTATTAGATTTTCTTACAGAACTTTCTCATAAAAAACCAACTTACTTATTAGAATCAAATTATACTTATGAGTTTCATAAAATTACTAAACTATTAAATAAAGTTGCATATAAACTCTCAAAAAAAGAAAAGCAAAAATCAAAACAAACAGCAAAATTAAAGCTTGCTAATAGACAAAAAGATGAAATCATCTCAGCCTTGTCCCATGAGTTTAAAAATCCTATTGCTATAATTAGTGGATATAGTGAGACTATTATGAATGACAATGATATGCCACTACCTATGAAACAAAAATTTTTAAATAAAATTCACTCAAATGCAAATAAAATGTCTTATATAATCGATAAGTTGAGATTAACATTAAAACTAGAAGAAGGTAAACAAGAACTTCTTTTAATACCTTGCTCTATGAAACAAATCATAGAGAACTCAATTTGTGATTTAAAAGATAAATATCGACTAAGAGAAATAGAACTAATTGGTGATGATGTAACTTTAAAAGTTGATGAAACACTAATTTCAATGGCAATATCAAACCTAATTGAAAATGCATTAAAATATTCAGAAGATGAAGTAATTGTTAAAATTTCTCAAAATTCGATATGCGTGATTGATAAAGGTATTGGAATCGAATCGAATGAACTTGAAAAAATCAATCAGAAATTCTATAGAATCTCTAAAAATGGATGGAATAATTCATTAGGACTTGGATTATTTATTGTTCAATCTATCCTATCTTTACATGATTTTACCCTTGAAATAAGCTCTGAATTTGAAAAAGGCTCTGAATTTTGTATAAAATATTAATTTATACTTAATTTAAGTAATTTTTAAGTATTACTACACTATTATTCCACCTCATTAATAAAAGCGGAGAAAATAAATGAAATTTACTCAAATGGCAAAAGCTAACGAAATCGAAAGAGATTGGATAGTAGTTGACGCAACTGATAAAATATTCGGAAGAATAATTACAGAAGTAGCTACAATTTTAAGAGGTAAGAATAAACCTTGCTTCACACCAAATGTTGACTGTGGAGATTTTGTTGTAATTATAAATGCATCAAAAGCAAGATTTTCTGGTAAAAAATTAGAAGATAAGAATTACTTTACTCACTCAGGTTATTTTGGAAGTACTAAAACTCACAAAATGTCTGAAATGTTTGAAAATAATCCAGAAAAATTATATAAACTAGCAACTAGAGGTATGTTACCAAAAACTACTCTTGGAAAAGCTATGTTAAAAAAATTAAAAGTATATGCAGGAAGTGAACACCCTCATACTGCGCAAATTAAAGGATAAGACTAATGGCAAAAGTATATGCAACTGGAAGAAGAAAAACATCTGTAGCTAAAGTATGGTTAGAATCTGGTAACGGTCAATTAACTATCAACGGTCAGTCTTTAGACGCATGGTTAGGTGGACACGAATCAATTAAAAAAAGAGTTATGCAACCATTAAATGTTGCAAAACAAGAAACTTCTGTGAACATTGTAGTTAAAACTTTAGGTGGAGGTTACTCTGCTCAAGCTGATGCTGCTAGACATGGTATTTCAAGAGCATTAGTTGCTTTTGATGAGCAATTCAGAACTATCTTAAAACCTTATGGTTTATTAACAAGAGATGCAAGATCTGTTGAAAGAAAAAAATACGGAAGAAAGAAAGCAAGAAAATCTACTCAATTCTCAAAAAGATAATTGGTATTTTCAAAGAGTATATTTCTTTTTATTCTCAAAAAGGGAGCGACGAAAGTTGCTCCCTTTTTTTATATCTAATAAAACTTTTATTTTGCTCTTTTTGCCACTGCTGCTAAAATTTCATCAATATCTTTACTATTTGTATTAATTCCGCCAAAAATATTGAAACTATTTACTTTCATACCACAAAAATTAAGAATTTGTTCTTTCCACATATTTTTCAAACGTCTATTTGCTCCCGTTAAATCATACCAGAACTTGGGTGCACCAGTTGTAGTAAAAACTGTTGCTGTTTTTTCAGTGAATAATCCAACTGGACGAGAGTTTTTATACTCATATGCAAAGCCAGTTGTAAAGTTCCAATCAAGCCAGTTTTTCAATATTGCAGGAATTGAGCCCCACCAGTAAGGAAATACAAAAACTAATTCATCTGCTTTTCTTATCTTATTTTGATAATAGCTGCGCTCTTTTGTTTCTCCTAATTCAAGAGCATAGAATCCTTGTTGATTTTCATCAGTGTACAAATCAATTAAATTTACACTATGACCTGATTTCTCTTTTTCTTCCTTATAAGTATTTGCCATAGAATGGCTCAATGAGTTTTTATTTGGGTGGGCCAGTATTATTAAAATATTTTTCATGTATCTTTCCTTTTTTAAATGTTGACAATGTTAACATATAATGTAAACATTGTCAACATTAAAATGTGATATAATACTCAAATGAAAAAAATGTCAAATTATCACCATGGAAATTTAAAAGAAGAACTTTTGATACAATCACTAAAAATCATACAAACAGAAGGTATTGATTCTTTAACTCTTCAAATTTTAGCAAGTAAACTTGGAACATCTAGAAGCGCTATTTATAGACATTTTTCATCAAAAGAGGATTTAATTCACAATATAATTTATTTTGGATTTAAAAAATTTGAAGAAAATCTTAGTCCAATTTTTTCTATGAAAAACAAATCTATATTAGAAAAACTTCATCTAGTTGGAGATAAATATATTAACTTTGCAATTGAAAATCCAAATCTATATAGAATGTTATTTGGAGATAAATTCCAAGATATGAGAGAAAGTTCTTGTAACATAGAAGAAGATGAACATGATGGAAGTTTTAAATCTTTGATAAATTTATTTATTAAAGCTCAAGAGAGCACTTTGATTAAAAAAGACAATCCAATGACTCAAGCGCAAGTTCTTTTTTCTATGTGTCATGGGATGTCTTTATTATATATAGATGGGCATATGAATATAAAAGAAAATATAAAAGAGTTATATGAACTTAGTTTTGAAACAGTAAAAAATGGTTTACTTATTAAGTAATCCTATTATAAAAAAATATTACAATACCCTATGAAAAAAATAATTCTACTATACTTTACAATACAATTTTTATTATTCACAGCAAGTGCAAGTACATTAAATCTATCTATGAGTTCTAGTCCTAGTAGATTAAATCCTATATTAGCAAATGATACTGCAAGTAGTGAAATAGCTGATTGGCTTTTTAATGGTCTATTTAAATATGATAAAGATGGAAATCCAACTTTAGAATTAGCTTCTTCATATAAATTTGAAACTCCTACTAAACTAATCATTAAGCTTAGAAAAGATGTTCTTTGGCATGATAATACAAAATTAACTGCTCATGATGTAGTTTTTACTTATGAAAAAATAATTGATCCAAAAGTTTTTAACTCAATTAAATCAAACTTCAAAGAAGTACAAAGTGTTAAAGCACTTGATGATTATACTGTTGAAGTAATTTACAAAAATCCTTATTTTAAAGCATTAGAAACATGGATGGTTGGAATTCTTCCTAAACATTTATTAAAAGATGAAAAAGATTTAATGACTAGTTCATTTAATAAAAATCCAATAGGTACAGGTTCTTATAAATTAAAAGAGTTTAAAACGGGACAAGATATCAAACTTATTGCAAATGATAAATATTTTGATGGAAAGCCAAAAATTGATGAAATATTATATCAGTTTTTGCCAGATCCTAATACTTCTTTTTTATATTTAAAACAAAAAAAGCTTGATGTTGGTGGCTTAACTCCAATACAAGTAGATAGACAAATTGATAATAATTTTAAAGAAAATTATACAATAATAGAAAAACCAAGTTTTTCTTATGGATATTTAGGCTTTAACCTAAAAAGTGAAAAGTTTAAAAATAAAGAGATTAGAGAAGCACTCTCTTTTGCAATAGATAGAGAAGAGATAGTAAACATACTTTTCTTTGGACATGGGAAAGTTTGTAATGGACCTTTTTTACCTGGCTCATTTGCATATAATGATGAAGTTAAAACAATAAAACAAAATATAAATAAAGCAAAAGAGTTATTAAAGAAAAATGGCTATGATGAGAATAATCCGTTTACATTTGAAGTAGTTACAAATACAGGAAATGATACTAGAATAAATGTAGCTCAAATTATGCAATACCAACTAGCAAAAGCTGGTGTAATAATGAAAATTAGAGTTATGGAGTGGCAAGCTTTTTTAAACACTGTTGTTCGTCCTAAAAATTTTGAAGCAATTATTTTAGGATGGTCTCTTGCTTTAATGCCAGATGCTTATCCATTGTGGCATAGCTCAAGTTCAAAATTAGGTGGATTTAATCTTGTAGATTACAAAAATGAAGAAGTAGACAAACTAATAGAAGAAGGTTCAATTACTATTGATAGAAAGAAACTTTCAACTATTTATAAAAAAATATTTAAAATAATTAGTGATGATTTACCATATCTTTTTTTATATATACCAAACTCAATTAGTGTTGTTAATAAAGATATACAAAATATAGAACCAACTTTTATTGGAATAATGCACAATCAAAAAGATTGGATAAAGGAATAAAGACTTATGAATAAAGAGACAATTATACTATTTGATTTAGATGGAACATTAATTGATTCAACAGATGCTATTGTATCAACATTTTACCATTCATTTGAAACGATGGAATATGACTTCAATGGTAGTGATGAAGATATTAAAGCACTGATTGGGTATCCCCTAGAAATAATGTATCAAGAATTAGGAATAGAACAAGAAAGAGCTTGGGATTTTGTTGATGCATATAAAAATAGATATAGAGAAATTTCAACTATTAAAACTACTCTTTTAGAAAATGCAATTGAAGCAATAGAACTAGCCTCAAGTTTTGCAAGGGTATCGGTTGTTACTACAAAAACTAGAAAATACACTATGCCACTTCTTGAACATTTTGATATTGCTAAACATTTTGAAATAATAACAGGAAGAGAATGTGTTGAAAATCCAAAGCCACATCCTGAACCTATTTTAAAAACATTAGAGCAAATGAATTATAATCCTAATTTTCATAATGTTTGGATGATTGGAGATACAAAACTTGATTTAATTGCGGCTCAAGGAGCAAATATCAACTCTGTTGGAGTTTTATGTGGATATGGGAAAGAGCTTGAACTTAGAGAGTATACAAACTTTATTGAAATCAACGCCTTAAAAGCAATTAAATTTATAAAAAATAGATAAATTTTTAATTTATCTATTTAAAATCTTAATAAAAACATACATTTATAACTTAATTTTTACTAAATTTAAATAATTAACATATTTTTTACATAACTAATTAAGTATTTAAGTCTATAATATTTACTTAGTGACTTTTTTAAATAATAATATTACAAAACTCTATATTTTAGTACCTAGTTACAATTTTATAATATTATTCTATGACATACAAATGAAAAATATTTCTATTTGTTATTTTAGAAATGTATAAAAAAGTTACACTTTTTTCATTTTATAGAGTGAAGAAAGTTCATTATAAGTTAAAACTCTCTATAATAACAAAGACTAATTAAATTTTTTAAGTCAAATTTAATATTAATTAAGGAGCCTCTATGTTAGAAATTAGATGGCATAGCCGTGCGGGACAAGGTGCTGTAACTGGTGCTAAAGGTCTTGGATCTATTGTTGCTGAATCTGGTAAACAAGTTCAAGCGTTTGCATTCTATGGTTCAGCTAAAAGAGGTGCGTCAATGACAGCCTATAATAGAATCGATGATAAAGTAATTTTAAATCATGAAAAATATATGAGCCCAGATTATGTGTTTATACTTGATCCAGGTTTAGCTTTAACTGATGATTTCACTGCTAATGGTAAAGATACAACAAAATATATTATTACAACTCACCTTAGCAAAGATGATTTAATCGCATTAGTTCCAGAATTACAAGATATTAAAGATAGAGTATTTATTCTTGACTGTTTTCAAATAGCAAGAGATACTATTGGAAAAGCAATTCCTAACACTCCAATGCTTGGTGCATTTATGAAAGTTAGTGGAATGTTTGAACTAGATCACTTCAAAGAAAAAATGCAGGGTGTATTAAAAAAATTACCACAAAATATTATTGATGCAAATATGGTTGCAATCCAACGTGCTTTCGATGAAGTTCATTAAAGGATAAAAAATGAGTAAGCCAATTAGTGAAATGGGATGGGATGAGTTAGTACCTGGTGCTGCTCTTTACACATTCGATGGAAATATAGATTATAATATAGCAGAAATACTACCAGAAGATAGAAAATATTCAGAAACAAGTTCAAAGAGTATGTCTGTTGGAGACTGGAGAGTTATTAAGCCAGTATGGAACTCTGAAACTTGTATTGATTGTCAAAACTGCTGGATATTCTGTCCAGATACATCAATCATTGCAAGAAATAAAGAGATGAAGGGTGTAGATTATGAACACTGTAAGGGATGTGGATTATGCGTAAGCGTTTGTCCTACAAATCCAAAATCATTATTAATGTTTAATGAGTATGAAACAGTTGAAGATGCGCTTTCAAAATGGCCTGAGAAAAAGAAAAAAGGTGAATAGTAATGAATAAAAGAGTAATGGAATTAAAAAAAGTAGAAGTTTGGGATGGAAATATGGCAAACTCACAAGCTTTAAGACAAGCTGATGTTGATGTTGTTGCTGCATACCCTATTACACCTTCTACAGCTACTGTAGAAAATTACTGTATGTTCCATGCAAATGGATATATTGACGGTGAAGTTATTATGACTGAATCAGAGCATGCTGCAATGTCAGGATGTGTTGGTGCTGGAGCTGCTGGTGGTAGAGTTGCAACAGCAACTTCTTCTCAAGGTTTAGCACTTATGATTGAAGTTTTATATCAAGCATCTGGTATGAGAATTCCAGTTGTTTTATGTTTAGTAAATAGAGCACTTGCTGCACCACTTAATGTAAATGGTGACCACTCTGATTTATATTTAACTAGAGATTCAGGATGGATTTCAATTGATGCATTCTCACCTCAAGAAGCATATGATATGACTTTAATGTCATTTAAAATCTCTGAGCATCCACAAGTTAGATTACCAGTAATTTCTAATCAAGATGGATTTATGACTTCACATACAGCACAAAATGTTGTACCTTTAGAGGATGAAGTTGCAGCTAAATTTGTAGGTGAATACTTACAAGTAAATGCATTATTAAACTTTGACAAACCTGTAACTCATGGTGTACAAACTGAACAAGATTGGCACTTTGAACACAAAGCTAAACAACATGCGGCATTAATGGGTTCTAAAAAAGTAATTTTAGATATTTTTGCTGAATTTAAAGAATTAACAGGAAGAGAATATAAACTTGTTGAATCTTACGGTATGGAAAATGCTGAGATTGCAATTGTATGTTTAGGTTCAACGTTTGAAACTGCAATGTTAGCAATTGATCAATTAAAAGAAGAAGGAATTAATGCAGGTGTTGTTGCACCTAGAGTATTTAGACCATTCCCTCTTGAAGAAGTAGCAGATGCTTTACAAAATGTTAAAGCAGTAGCATGTATGGATAGATCTGCTCCTGGTGGAACTGTTGGTGCACTATTTAATGAAATCTCTGGTGCATTAATCAATACTCCTGCACGTCCTTTAATGTCAAATTTAATCTATGGATTAGGTGGTAGAGATATGACTGTTGCTGGATTAAAAGATATTTTTAGAACATTAGATAAAGAAGCAAAAGAAGGTAAATTATCAGGAAAAATCCAAAGACTTGTTGGAGTTAGAGGACCTGAACTTAGCTTTTATGAAGCTCAAGGAGCAAAATAATGAGTACATTAGTTAATACACAAAAAGAGATTAAAAATTTAAAATCATTCTCAACAGCAGCTGAGAGATTTGAAGGTTCACACCTTTTATGTCCAGGTTGTGCTCACTCAATTATTGTAAGAGAAGTTTTAAATGCGACTAATGATAACCTAGTAGTTTCAGCTTCAACTGGATGTTTAGAAGTTTGTACTGCTATTTATCCTCATACTTCATGGGATTGTTCTTGGATTCATATTGGATTTGAGAATTCTTCAACTGCAATGGCAGGTGTTGAAACTATGAATAAAGCATTAAGAAACAAAGGTAGAATTAGTGAAGACACTCCTCAACCAAAATTTGTAACTTTTGGTGGAGATGGTTCAACTTATGATATTGGATTCCAATGGATTTCAGGTTGTTTTGAAAGAGGACATGACTTTATGTATGTTTGTTTAGACAATGAAGTTTATGCAAATACAGGAGGTCAAAGATCTTCTTCAACTCCAATTGGTTCAAGTACAACAACAGCACCAGCTGGATCTCACTCTTATGGTGAGAAAAGACAGAAAAAAGATATTGTATCTATTATGGCAGCGCATGGTTCACCTTATGTTGCACAAGTAGCTCCAAATAAATGGAAAGATATGGTTAAAAAAATCCAAAGAGGATTTGATACAAAAGGTCCAGTATTTATTAATGCTATGTCTGCTTGTACAACTGAGTGGAAATTTGCTCCTAATCAAACTATCGAAGTTTCTGATTTAGCAGTTGATTCACTTGTTTTCCCATTATATGAAATTATTGATGGAAGAGAATTAAACATCACTTATAGACCAAAAAACATTGTTCCAGTTAGAGATTATTTAGGTGCACAACCAAGATTTAAACATTTATTTAAACCTGAATATGAATATTTAATTGACGAATGGCAAAAAAGAATTGATGAAAGATGGGCATTCTTACAAAAAAGAGAAGAAATTAGAATGTAATTCTCTTGCTTGCTCTAGACACTTCCTTTTCTAGGGCAGCAAAACATCAATAGATACTAAAACTAACATTCAAAAAAACTTTACATTTCAAACTTTTTAGCTTCCTTTGTTTTGAAATGTAAGTTTTTTTATAGGTTTTATTTATTTATTAAAATTAAAATGTTGATTTAGATTACCTCCTGTTTTCTAAATTCCGTAAATATATATACTATCATTTATTATAAATTCCATTTCATTTTTCTTGCCTCCTAAATGAAATGGTTTTTACTTACAATTCTAATTCTTTATCCCAATTTTAAACTCAATGTGTCACTGGGATTCAAAAAAAGACCTGATTTATGTACTTATATGGAAGAATAGATATTTTTCATAATAACTTTAAGTAAGTTATAAAGCGAAACAAATTAACTCTAAAAAATAAAAATTTATACAATTATAAAGAAGATTTATATCATCCAATAGAAAAAAACTCTATAATGTGCCAATTAAAAAACTAGTAAATATAAAAATATAAGTGAATATATAGAGGAATGATGGAAAGATTTAATGTTTTTATTAAAATGATTTTAGCACTTTTAATAGGAGCATTAGGTTCTGTTTTATTTATCTATCTGAATTTACCACTTCCTTGGCTTTTAGGTTCTATTTTTGCAAGTTGTATTGCAATGAGATTTGAAAATCTTCCAATACAAAGTCCAAAAAGTTTTTCTCCCCCTGCGAGAATTTTAATTGGTCTTACAATAGGAAGTGCCTTTACACCTGAAATTTTACAATACCTTGATATATATTTTTATAGTTTATTACTTGTTATTCCATATACAATCATCACTATTATTTGTGGAATGTACTATTATTATCGATTTCAAGGTTTTGATAAAAAAACAGCATATTTAAGTTCAATGCCTGGTGGTGTAATTGAAATGGTAATAATAGGTGAAGAAATAAAAGCAAATATCTCTAAGATTACATTAGTTCAATCTTCTAGACTATTTTTTATAGTTATTACTCTCCCTTTTATTATTCAGTATATTTTTCATGTTGATATTAGTGGAAATAAACTTATTACTATTCCAATAAAAGATATTAATCTTATTGAGTTATCCATTTTGCTAGTTCTTGGATTTATTGGTGGAATTATTGCAAAAAAAATAAAACTATCAGCTGCTTTTTTAATTGGTCCTATGATAATAAGTATTGCCCTACACTCAACTGGTACCATTACAACAACAGTTCCAGATGAGTTACTAAAGTTTGTTCAAGTAGTTTTTGGAACAATTATTGGATTTACTTTTAAAGGTGTGAAGTTAAATGAAATTATCAAAACTTTGATTGGAACTTTTGGGCATTTTATTATACTCGTACTTATATCAGCTATCTTTATAATTATTGCATATAGTCTATTTGGCTTTCCTATTATCTCAACTTTACTTGCTTTTTCTCCAGGTGGACAAGCTGAAATAAATCTAATAGCCATTCTCGTTGTAGCAAATGTTCCATATATAACACTACATCATATAGTAAGACTTTTTATAGTCATGAATATAGCTCCAATTTTTGCAAAAAAATTATGACAAAAAATTCATAATTAATTAATGTTCTATTAATTTTTTTTCCCTATTATTTCATATAAATCAATATTTAAGGCTCTATTTGAAATCTATATCTCAATACAAACTTATAATTTTTACTGCACTATTTTTTGCAGTGTTTTACAACATATCGTTCTTTAAAAATGTTGTAGAAGTTTACTCTTTTGACAGTTCAAACTTCTATTATATTGCTTCAATCGCAATTTTACTAATTAGTTTTATTGTATTTTTGTTTACACTTTTATCTTCTAAATTTACAACAAAACCTATTTTGATTGTTACATTACTTGTATCATCATTTACAGCATACTTTATGGATACTTACCATGTGGTAATAGATGATAGTATGATTAGAAACTCCCTACAAACTGATTTAAATGAGTCAGCAGATTTATTTAGTTTAAAACTTGTTTTATATGTATTTTTTCTAGGTCTTCTTCCTGCATATTTTGTTTATAAAACAAAGATTGAATACAAGCCATTTAAAGCAGAGTTATTATCGAAACTAAAAACACTTTTTTTATCTTTAGCTATTATCTTAGTTGTTCTTTTCTCTTTTAGTAAGTTTTATACTTCATTTTTTAGAGAGCATAAACCTTTAAGATACCATGTAAACCCAGTTTATTGGATCTATAGTATTGGGAAATATGTTGAAAAGACTATGAATAGTGGACCAATAGTTTTAAAAGAAGTTGGAAAAGATGCAAAGGTTGTAAAAACAAATGATAAAGTTGAAAAATCAGAACTTATAATTATGGTTGTTGGTGAAGCGGCAAGAGCAAACAGATTTTCTTTAAATGGCTATGAAAAAGAGACGAATCCTCTTCTAAAAAAAGAAGAGATTATAAACTTCTCAAATATGTACTCTTGTGGTACTTCAACAGCTGAATCTGTTCCTTGTATGTTCTCAATTTTTGATAAAGCTGATTATGACTATAAAAAAGGAATCAGCACTGAAAATATAGTAGATGTTTTGAAGCACACTAAAGATATAAATGTCCTATGGAGAGACAATAACTCAAGCTCAAAAGGTGTTGCACTTAGAACTGATTATGAAGACTATAGAACATCTAAAACAAATACAATGTGTGATGATGTTGAATGTAGAGACGAGGGAATGATAGTTGGACTTGAAGATTATATAGCAAAACACAAAGGCGAAGATATACTAATAGTTCTTCATCAAATGGGAAATCATGGACCAGCATACTATAAGAGATATCCAAAAGAGTTCGAAAAGTTTACTCCTGTTTGTAAAACAAATCAATTAGAAGAATGTACACAAGAAGAAGTAAGTAATGCCTATGATAATGCAATTTTATATACAGATTACTTTTTATCAAAAGTAATTAACTTCTTAAAACCTTATTCAAAAAATTATGAAACAGCAATGCTTTATATGAGTGATCATGGTGAAAGCCTTGGTGAAAATGGGATTTATCTTCATGGTCTTCCATATTTTATGGCACCTGATGAACAAAAACATATAGGTTCTCTTATGTGGTTTGGAGAGGGAGATATAAAAGAAGATATAGATATTGAAAAATTAAATTCATATAAAGATAAACAGTTTTCACAAGATAATTTATTTCACACTCTTTTAGGACTTTTTGAAGTAGAAACAGAAGTTTACAAACCTAATATGGACATGTTACACGATGCTAAAAAACACCAATAATCAACTTCTTATCACAACTATTTTATTGGTAGTTGTGGTTGCATTATTTCAATTTACGCAACTAGATATTATATTTCAGGAAAATTTTTACAATTATGAAACAAAATCTTGGTTAATAGATAAAAATGAACCTATTTTAAAGTTCTTTTTATATGATGGATTAAAAAAATTACTTATTTTATTTGCTGTATTAGTTTTATTTTCATTAATTTTTTTAAGAAAGAAAAAGATTGTTCAAGAGTATAAAAAAGGTTTGATTATAGTTTTATTATCAGCTATATTTGTTCCTTTAGTTGTTGGGTCATTAAAAGCTACTACAAATACTCCTTGTCCTTGTAATATTGTCAATTTTGGTGGTAATTATCCTGATGTAAAAGTATTTGACTCATATCCTAAAGATTTTATACAAAAGAAAAAAATCAAGTGTTGGCCAGCAGGACATGCAAGTGGTGGATTTGCATTAATGGCATTATTCTTTTTATTTAAGACTGCTAGAAATAAGAAAATTGCTATAATTACTGCTTTAGTGATAGGTTGGAGTATGGGAACATACAAAATGCTTTTAGGTGACCACTTCTTAAGTCATACTATTATTACTATGCTAATAGCTTGGATAATTATCTTAATCATAGAAAAACTAATAAACAAAACACAAAGGCAAGAAATTTGAGAAATCAACCAAAATACAATTTTTTTAAAAATACCACTTATGCACTAAAAGGCTTAGTTGATTTAGTGAAAACTGAAACATCTTTTAAAATTGAACTTATCATTACTATTATATTACTTCCTGTGATTGTGTTTATAGATGCAACTCTTACAAATAAAGCTTTGATGTTTATAACTCTTATGGGAATGATATTAGCAGAAACTACAAATAGTGCAATTGAGAGAGTTGTAGACCTTGTAACTATGGAACATCATGATATGGCAGGAAGAGCTAAAGATGTTGGAAGTGCTATTGTGTTTTTTAGTATTTTTATTTTTATTGTAACTTGGGCTATAATTTTAGCTGATACTTTTCTTTAAAAAATGAAAAATTTACTTTTAGCTCTACTTTTAGTTTTTTTAACAGGTTGCATAAAAAAGCTGGATACAGATGGATTAACTTTAAAAATTGATGAGAGTGAATTAAACAAATCATCAAAAGAGTTTCCAATGAAAAAAAACTTTGTATTTGCAAATATTCAACTTGAAAAACCATATATATTTATAAAAGATGGAACAAACAGAATAAACGCAAAAATAGATATAAGTCTTTCAACTGTGTTTATGCCAAGTAGTTCTGGAACCTTTGCACTATCAGGGAAACCATACTTTGATAA
>Ga0193951_1000101_pt1 | contig 36991 bp, 58 predicted proteins | sample BB_2_MG_FD_140370 | JGI IMG/M metagenome (GOLD analysis project Ga0193951, IMG submission 140370) | Microbial mat bacterial communities from the Broadkill River, Lewes, Delaware, United States - BB_2_MG | ecosystem: Environmental > Aquatic > Freshwater > River > Microbial mats | place: USA...
AGCACTTAACTCAAGCCAATACCGATATTTGGGATTTAAAACTAATGCTTGAAAATCAGGAGTTATTTAGCCGTAGAAGCGATCAGACTTACAGCTTGTATTCCAGCAACGCAGCGCCATATATGGTTAGGCATTTTGTTGAATATGGCGTTTACCGCAAAGTTGAAACACCTGTTACTTGGCAGGATGAGGTTAACAGTAAGTATGGGAAATACGGAGCGGTAGTGGATTCGTGCGGCACATTCTCGATGAAGAAAAACTGTGAAATTATTGATTCAAATCTTATATCTATGTGCCACCTAGTCGCATCACTAACGGATAATCCAAATGAATAACCTAACAGACTACCAAGAAGGCTTAATAACTTACATCATGTGCAACTCTATAATGAATCGTGATGAAGCTATCAAGTATTGTGAAAAGCATTTGAAGCGATGGGGTGACATGAAATGAAATGCGAAAAATGTAATAGCGAAATGAGTCGGCAAGCTGCGTTCTTAAAATGCACAAACAAGAAATGCGAGCTTAGTCAATTTGGTATCAGAGCTAACGGAGTTAAAATTAAAGATGGAAAATCTAAATGACATCATAAAAGAAACTATCGCTAATTTATTAAGCGCTGAATTCACAGCAGAGAATGAGGGAGGAGCTACGTTGCTTAAGTTTAACGGGGAAACAATTTTCTATCTAAGCTAAGGCGGTGATCCTATCTTTAAGACAAGCCAGTTTAACGACTGGCTTTTTTGTGCATAGGTTTTACCTATCAATAATCAATATCGCGAATATTTAAACGATTGGCTGCATTTGCTGGTGGTTGATATTCTTAACTTACACAAACAAAGAGGGCGAAGTAATGAAGAGTCACAAATTTAACAAGCTAGAAGTATTAATGTTGGAACCATGCATAGGCGAGAGATATAAAAGGGCCATGTGGGAAAAGTTTTTAGATTTATGCTTCGATTTCAACTTTAAAATTAAGCCTGTAAAGGGTTACTTAGTGACACACAAGTTGATAGGTGGCGATGATGATGATTTTAAAACGATTTGTGAACTAACCAAGGGGGTCTGATGTACATAGCCGAACAACTAGGTAATAAGTTCGTCATTTTAAAAGATGGCGAGCTTATTGAAAAAGGTTTCAACTATCTTTCAGAAGCGCAAGAACGTGCTGACGAGTTAAACGGGGTTGATGAATGCGATACTTAATCAAAGGCTGTGAGTCAGTCGAGCGAGTTAAGCTATTAATCAGCCTGACAAGCATAAGCAGCGAGCCAATCAGCGAGGCTATACTCGACCATTTATGCAAGGGTCATGATGAGGCCGCAGCGGTAATGCTTAACGGAACAACTCAGTCTAACTTCAATCGTGCAATGTCACGGTTAAATGAAGTAGCTGGAATCGTTGAGAAAATCAAAGAGCTTGACTGGGATAAGTTTAAATCAGTTAAGTGATATATTAATTAAAGAGAGTGAGTGATATGAACGAGTTAAATATAAATCAACTTGGAGTCGGTAACATCGTCGGCTTTAAACTTAACCATTGGGCTAAAAGCAATATTCACACAGTTAAGATTCTGTTTGTTGGTGACATGTACATTGTAATGCTGAATTTGCAAAGAAATGAAGAACACTGCGTAAGAGTTGATCTTTCATCAGATAGAAAGCCTTTATTTTTTAACTTGGAGTCGTAATATGAACCAACTAGCAAATAACAACTTAACAATGAGTAGTCGTGAGATTGCTGCAGTAACAAAACTTCGTCATGACAATGTTAAGAGAACAATGGAAACGCTGCAGCAAAAGGCGTTAATTACTTTTACTCAATCTGAGGAAAAGGGCAACGGTAGGCCTGCAGTTGTTTACCAAGTAAATAAACGTGATAGCTATGTTTGCGTGGCTCAACTTTCACCAGAGTTTACTGCAGTATTAGTTGATCGATGGCAAGAGCTCGAGCAATCAGAAGCGCCAGCTTTACCATCAAACTACCTTGAAGCTCTCGAGCATTTAGTTGAAAAAGAAAAGCTATTACTCGAGCAAGCGCCTAAAGTGGCCTTTGTTAAAAACCTAGTTGAACGCGACAACTTGCTAACAGCTACACAAGTAGCGAGTAAGCACAAAATGAGCGCGGTCAAGATGAACAAACTACTTGCTGAACTTAATGTTTATAATAAATCTGTTAAGCGAGTCAAAGTTTTTAATACGTGGTTCGTGGAGAATGGTTACGGTGAAATGAAAAAGACTCAGCTAGGTTACGACCAAGCAATGTTTACGAATGCGGGTGAGCTGTGGATTTATGAGCAGTTTATTAGCGAAGGTATTATATAAATTAAAAGGGGAATGATTGTGGCGAAACAACATAGCACGCCTTACTTGAGAAAACTCTCTAAAAGTGATTTGTTACGCATTCTAGAAAACATGGATGAATACGGGCAATGCACTATAAGTAGAGTTCGCTATATACTAACCGATGACAGACATTCTAATAAGTAGAGAGTATTTATGAAAAAAATAAGCACAATACTACAACTTCCTATTGTTGACATATATGTAAGTGAAAATAAAAAGCATGTTAACACTGACACTAGAAGGCACAAAGGGTGCGCTTTATTTGATGATGGGAAAGCCGCTGTGATAGTAGCTGTGAATAATCACGATAAATTGGTTGAGCTATTAACAAGAGTGAGCAAGGCAATAAAAACCTGCAAAAGCGAAATTGAGCTTGCAGATGAAATAACCGAGTCATGCCACGATATACAAATGGCACTTGACGAAATTAATAAGTAGAGAGGATTTATGGCAAGTTCAAATTTTGGGTTTGAAGCGAGAATAGACGGCGAGATAAATCACGACGTAATTGGCTTCGAGCAAATACCAAGCGGAATGAGTTTTACTGGGTCGGTGGCAACTGTGCCAGTAAAACCAGATTTTAAACTAAAGCTTGCAAACGGGGTAGAAAAAATATTCATAAACGGAATGGTGGAGATTACAGCTTGTTTATGATTAAACACCCAACCCTATAACCAAAGCCCCGAAAGGGGTTTTATTTTACCTAAAGAAAAGCCACGCTGGTAACGTGGCCAATCCAAGAGGAATGCCCTCTCCTTAGATAGTTCATTATACCTTAATTTATTAGTCGTGTTTATTTTATCTGCTATTTGGTGAAATTAAGAAAAGTAATACTTGCAACTCTTAAAGTGATATGTATAATTTACTTATCCAATAAATAGAGGCGTTGATATGAATAATTTAGTAACAATGGAAAACGGAAAGGCAATGGTATCATCAAAAGATGTGGCTGAAAAATTCGGAAAGCAACATCGTCAAATCCTAGATTCAATCAAAAGAATAATCAAAACCCAACCTGATTTTGGACGCGCAGTTTTTTGCTTGTCCTCTTACACGTCAGATCAAAACAAAACGTTACCATGTTACGACATGACTAGGGATGGCTTTGCTATGGTGGCAATGGGGCTAACTGGAAAGCAAGCTCTTGAATGGAAGGTTAAATACATTAATGCATTTAACAGTATGGAAACCTCAATACTTAACATTGATACAAGAATGAACCAGTTGACGATTGAGCAGGAAAAAATCAAAGAGGCTGGCTCCAATTGGTCGAAGCTCGGGCATGAAATTAATAAGGCTAAAAAGGTAAACAAAGCATTGTCTGATGAATTGGTTAAAGATGTTCAAATGAATTTAGGCCTTGAGGGTTAATTATGAAGTGGATTAAACACGACACAGACGCGAATATGGACGCGAAACTACAAGAGGTATTGCTTGATTATGGACTGGAAGGCTACGGGCTTTACTGGTACTGCATTGAGTTGATCGCTGGCAAGGTTGATAAGGACAACGTGACATTTGAGCTTGAGCATGACGCGCGAATAATTGCGAGAAATGTTGGTTCAACAGCTCAAAAAGTTGAAGAAATGATGCGTTATTTTGTAAATATTGGTCTTTTTGAGGACTCGCAAGGGGTGATCACATGCCTAAAGCTAGCTAAAAGACTTGACCAATCCATGACAAGTAACACGCAAATGCGTGAAATCATTCAGAATTTTAAGAGTCATGACGCAATCATGACTGAGTCAGCAAAACCCATGCAAGATAAGAATAGATTAGATAAGAATAGATCTTTAAACAATATGTCTGATTCTGGCGAATCAAACGCGCCACAGAAAAAACGTTTATCAGTTCCATATTCAGAAATTGAATCGTTGTATAAAGAGATTTTAGTTAACACTGGTGAAGTAATGAGTATGGTCAACGTTCAAACGTTAACTAAAGAGCGCAAGACTCGCATAAAGCAATATTGGACTGCCAATGGCGACAAAGGGCTTGAAGGTGTTAAAGCGTACTTTCAATACTTATGGAATAATCGCAATAATCATTCATGGTTGTTTGGTGGTGGTAATCGTGGATGGAAAGCTGACATTGAATTTATCATGCGTGAAAAGACAGTAACTAAAGCGCGTGAAAACACATTGGGAAATTGGAGTGAACAACAGTGAGTATTGAATCTGAGAATTATGTAATCGGCGGTCTTTTAGATCATCCTGAATGCTTTGCTGAATCCAGCGGTGTTTTAACTGCTGAAGATTTCTCTTCATCGATAAACCGAAGCGCATACAAAGCAATTGAAGTCATGACAGAGCGTGGCGACGGTGTGGATTTTGCAACTGTAAGCTCGTACATCATTGACAATGGCGGAGAGGATCTGTTTGGGGCGCTTGGAGAGCTTGTCAGAGCGTCCACCAGCGTGAGCAACATACGTACCCATATAAAGAGGGTTAAGGGTAAATCAATCGAGCGAGAGGCTCTGTTTAAGCTGTCTAACGCGATATCCATAATTAACGGTGAAGGTGAAACTTCAGAGAAGATGGAGAGCGTATTAGCTGAAGTTAGCTGTCTTGAGGCTAACGACACTAGCGGGAAACCTTTATTCAAAACCATGCGAGAAGTTTACCAAAAATTAATGGCAGAGTTAGACGAGCGGCAAGACTCTAGTTTGCCAAATGGTATTTCAACTGGAATTGAAACGCTTGACATGATTCTTGGTGCTCGTGGATTAAGACCGCGAGACTTCATGATTATCGGTGCTCGACCTGCTGGTGGTAAGTCCATGGTATCCGCAAAGATGGCTTTACATGTAGCCATTGAGATGCAAAAGCCCGTGTTAGTTTTCTCTCTTGAAATGGGTGATACAGAATTAATGCAGAGATTTATATCGCAAATGGGGCATATTAATTCAGGGGTTTTTTACGACGGGGCGCAACTTTACGAAAAAACAGGATTAATTCACAACGCTGCAACTCCGATCGTAAATAGCAGCTTGGTAATTGATGACCGACCATCTCTAACCTTTGCCCAGCTTGCGAAGAGTGCTAGACAGTTTAAAAAGCTGCACCCTGACGCTGCAATGATTGTTCTTGATTACATCATGCTAATGAAAGTCGATTCACAAGGTAAGCGACAAGATCAGGCGTATGGTGATGTTTCGCAATCGCTTATTGCTTTGGGCAAGGAGTTGAATGTTGTAATGGTTATTCTATCTCAGTGCAACAAGAGTTGTGAATCAAGAAATGATAAACGGCCTATTGCCAGCGATCTAAAAGAGATTTCACAACTTGAAGCCGATGCAACTCACGTGATGATGCTTTTTAACGAATCGGCATACAACGAGGACACGCCAATGGGTAAGACTGTTGAGTTAATTCTAAGGAAGAATCGTCATGGCGGCTTAGGCACTGGATATCAGGAAATCAAAGGTGGCTGGATGGAAGATATCAGCCATGGTGAATTAAACTCAAGACTTAAAAAAGTTGAAGAGAAAAATGAAGAAAAGAATGGTTATTCATACGGTTCTGGTGGTGGATTCAACGGTTAAATAAAACTGCGACACGCATCACAGTAAATAATTAACGTGATGCTATATTAAATCAAACAATAAAACGGAGTGAGAGAAAAATGAGTAAAGAATTATTAGTAATCGAAAATGTAAAGTTAGTTCCTTTTTTTACAAAAGGAGATTCTATTGATGAAACTCTAGCAAAGATCGAAGCTGAAGCGCTGGCTTTTGTTGCTGGCGATTTGTCATTACTTAAAAACAGAAAAGATGTAACCGCAATGGTTACAAAAGTTACAAACTCCAAAACTTACTTAGAAAATAACGGCAAAGAGCTAGCGGCTGAATACAAATTAATCCCTAAGGCTATTGATGCAAACCGCAAAAAAGTAAAAGACTTTCTAACTGAGCTTCAAGCTAAAGTTCGCAAGCCGCTAACAGACTGGGAAGCGGAGCAAAAGCGCATTGCAGAAGAAAAAGCTGAAGCTGAGCGATTGCAGAAAATAGCTGATGAAATTGCATTCATGTGGGAATTTGCATGGACTGAAAACGAAGCTTTTGACAAAGCGAAAGAAGATGCACGACTTGCTGAAATTGAGCGTCAACGACTGCATGATGAAGAGGTCGCACGAAAAGCAACTGAAGTGGCAGAGGCAAAGGCTAAAGCTGAAATACAAGCAGCAAAAGACCGCGAAGAAGCGCAGCGTAAAGCAGCTATTCAAGCTGAGATTGACGCTCAACTTGCTGAAGAACGAAGAGTTGCGCAGAAAGAAGAATCCGATCGACAAGCCAAAATCGCAGAGCAGCAACGCATTGAACGTGAAAAGCAAATGGCTATCGAAGCGAAGCAGCGAGCAAAACAAGCTGAGTTAGATCGCATTGAAAGTGAGCGACAAGCAAAAATACAAGCTGAACAGGCAGCGGAGCAAGCTCGATTAAATGAAATTGCTCGCCAAGAAGCTGAAGCTAAAGCTGAGGAAGATCGCATCACAGCGATTAAGGAGAATAAGGCTTACAAAAGTAAAATCTACAAGCAGTCCAAAGAGTGCTTAATGTTGGAGTGTGGTTTAACTGAAGAGCAAGCTAGGGCTGTAGTAAAGGCGATCGCTAGTAATAAAATCGCTAACTGCACAGTAAACTATTAATCAATAAGCGCCCTTAATTGGGCGTAAACGGAGTGGGTTATGAGTAATAAATACGAAAGAGAGGTTATTGGTCTTGATGGCACTGTTACAACCGTAGATGTGTATAGAGTTTTAAGCGCTTTTAAGGTTGAATCGCCGCAGTTGCAACACTTGATCAAGAAAGCCTTGTGTGCTGGGTTACGTGGTCATAAAGGTGAGTATCAGGACTTACTTGATATTAGAGATTCAATTGAATCTGCAATCCTTGAGTTTAAGCAAGTCAAGGAGCTAGAAAAATGAGCTTAATCGGAATTGTAGAGCTTGAGGTCATGAGTCTCGAGCAGGGCGATAGCAAAGATATATTGCTAACAATGAAAATGCTCCCTCACCAGTTTAGAAAGTGCATCTGCAATATCCAGATTAAAACTGGCAGAGGCTTTCGGACTAAATACAATAAAGCTGGAAACATAATGACAGTGACGAGGTTATTTTAATGAGCAAGAAATCGGTTATTGACGTTAAAGAGGCGTTAGAAAAATCAGGCAAAATGCTTTATTTAGATGAAATTATGGAGATTACCGGGCGTGGCAAGTTTAGCGTGAGAAATGCGCTACAGAGAATTAAGGGATTGCAGAAAACCAATAATATTCCGCGCCAGTATGGTTTAAATGTAAATAAGTTTTGAGGTGAAGTAAGTGAGCATAACCCACATAAACACCGACAACTACGAAACCACTAGCGAGACGATAGCAAATCAGATAAACGATATAGTTAACGCTGGTGGTACTGCGGAAGTCAAAGTTAAAAAGCTGGAAAAGAAACGGTCAATACCAGCTAACGGTCAGCAGTGGGTTTGGTATGGGCAGATAGCTAAGTTTACCAGTACTGACGCTAAAACGGTTGCAGCAGAGTGTAAGATTGATTTTGGTTTACCGATACTGCTAAACGACCCTGATGTCGGTGATGTGCTCAGATTTGCGCTGAGGGGCTTTGACAGAATGACGAGAGATCAGCAGATTAAATTTATATACGTTATCCAAGTTACAAGCTTAATGAACTCAAAGCAACACATGCAGTACAGGGATGATATTTTGTATTATTACAACACTCAGGGTTTAGCAATTGATTACCTCAAGTAGTCGAAGTGTGAACCAAGTCACTGTTTAATATCTAGCAGTGGCTATAATGAACTTAACTTAAACAAAGCGGTAGAGTTATGAAAACAGCAAATTTATCAATAACAGAAGTTATGAATAACGTTGAATCAGCGTTAATGAATAAACGTGTTGATTACATGGGTGTTGAGTATTACGTAGGCGAGATTGATCGAGGTAGTGTAAGCCTGTACTTAAACATTGGACAAGACCAGCCTGATTTAATTGTAGGCACAGATTTAGTTTATTTTAAAGGAGATGATAATGGAATATAGCCAAGAGAATTTTGTAGCGAAGTTTGAAAAGCCAAGTAAAGGAAATGCAAAGAAAAAACTTTCAGACTTGCCAACTGAAACAAGGCCACCGATTAATGAGCAGATTAAATTAGTTGGCATATCAAAAGCTATGAGTGATATTCGAGATACTATAGCGTGCCCTCATTTATCACTGGGTGCAAAGTTGAATAAGATTGAAGGTATAGCTAACAAATTTTAGGCGAAAAAAAAGCCCGATGTATCAAGTCGGGCTAAGGTCTTTATCAATGAGTGAGCAATGATTTGCTTGCTGTATCAATTAACAATTAATTAAGCAAGGTGAGTGTAATGGAAACTAATCTAAACGGTGGGTTAACAGTATCAGAAGTGGCGAGTAATATACTGGATTTACGTCACGCTGATTACGTCTATGAGTGCGGGATTACTAATGACGGCAAGACTCCTGAAGAAGCTAAGAAAGAATTAAACGAACGAAAGTATAAAGCGCGAAGAACAATCGAAGAGCATAATATTGCAAAGTCTCTTTTAGATGAATTCGACACGCTTGGAAACGGTGTCAATATGCACGAATCACCGAAAACCAAAGGCAGAAACACGACCGGCAAAGGTGGATTTCATAAGCCTGGTAATGGCATTTGCTTAGATTTGCCGGGGGTTATCGTATGATTATTATGTTGTCACTAATTATGATTGCTATTTGCGTGATAATACTTAGGCAGTCTAACTCAGTTGAGTCTTTGCTGTTGATATTGACAGCGTTAAATCTAACTGATGTTTTAATTAGAATATCTAATTAGTTGCGGTAATTGGTAGGGTTTAGTATAATTAATTGGTAGGTAATTGGTTTTATTTATTGCTTACAGCGGTGTGGAAGTCGCTTGTTAAGGTTAAAGTAATTCGGGTTTATGTGTTTCGGTCTTTAGTATTCGTGGGTAAAACTTCCACTTATGCTTTAACCTCCCTGAGTTACTAAGGGTCGAATCATATAAGCCCTTTTTTGTGTCTGCTGATAGCAAAGGTTCAAATCCTTTAAAGCTGGCTTAGTGTTATCACTTGCGGTTCAAGTCCGATTCTGGTTACATTCAGCAGGCACAACCCTTTCAATATTCCACATACAGAATTAACAATTCGACATCAGTAGTTAAATCAGATCGGCTGATCCGCAAAGAACGATAAGAGGGAGCGACTTTATAACGGCTCATTAATCACGGCAATGCTTAACCTTGTATCCGTGTCATCGTTTGGGAATTAGAGAGTACCATTTTAACTGGTTTAAGTACCAAGAAATGGGAAAGGGTTGAGTTATGTCTAAAGTAAAATTATCTGAACTAGAAAGCCTTATTGTTAAGCTTCAAAAAATAAAGCTGAACAGTAAAATAAAAGATAAGCACAGAGCATTTGCATCCTCATTGCTATCTGATTACATGAAGTACAAATCTCTAACGGTAAATCAAAAGTGTGCAGCTTTTAATCTCATAAAGTATGCAAAACCAGTGAGAGTTAGAAAGCCGATTGTTAAAAAAGAGTCCTATTACCTTTACGCCATGACCGCTGGAGGTAAGGTTAAAATAGGGTATACATCAAACGTTAAATCCAGAAGAATCCAGATTCAAACCTCAAACCCCGATAATGTTATTGTTGAGTGGTCAATGAAGTGCGCAACAACAAAGCGTGGAGCTAAGATTCAGGAAAGAAAGCTGCATCGCCTTTGTGGTGACTTCAGGGTTGGTGGGGAGTGGTTTGAGTATGAAAGCTTGGATCTAGTTAAAAACTTTAAAGTAAAAAATATAGTTTAACCTAAATTCACCAAAGTCATAATAAGAAGGTATAAAATGAGTTATACATGCCATAAATGTAAAGCCGTACATGAATACGATGAGATAAACGGGATTGAGCCAAATGTGTATGAATACCGTGGCGCTTACGCTTGTGAAGAATGCTTTGACGACGTGATTAAAATGCGAGACAGAGAGCGCAATGAGGTTATGAATATTGAGCATAATAAGACGAAGGTATTTAAAGGGCTTGATATGACAGATAGCGTGATCGGAAAGGCTAACAACAAGCTTCTAAAGCGACACAAGGAGATTGCAAGCAAGGAATCAAATCAGCTTAAGCGTTATGAAAATAAAAAATAAGAAGGGTAACAGAATGAATAGCATAAATTTATGTAATTGTGATACTTGCGCTCCATATGCACCTCAAGGTATATGTGCACCAATGATGCCAATTGGCTGGTGTGTTAAGTGTGGAAAGCCTGAAAATCAAGAGCAGTTAGACAAACTTAACAGTGAAGTTCAAAAAGAAATAAGAGTACATCAAGTGCTTAATGATTTGTGACCAACATCACAGCAACACTAAAGAATAAAAGCTAATATGAAGTTAACTAAAGCGCTAGTGATACTAATGATTAACGTTTCACTAGCGATTATAATAGTGATTGTATCTGTTGAATTTATAAAGTTAGGAGTGAGTTATGGAAGTATCTAAAGAAAGAATGATTGAGTTAGTTAAGAATGAGCCAGAGGGTGCTACTAACTGGATGTTTAGTGACTCCTGTGACATTGAAGGTTATATGAAAGATGCTGATGCTTTTTATTCATCAGGGAAGTGGTGGGTGTACATCGATTATAGTGGTGATGATACCATCAAACTAGACTACTCAGTATTAGAATATAAACAAGTGTCTTGGGATGAATATGATAAAGGAATGAGAGAGGCAATGAAGAAGATTGCTTTGATTGTTGGTAAAAAGTTCGCTGTTGATGTTAGTTATCAAGATTTACCGGATCATGTTTCTGAATATGTCAAAGGGCTGTTTGAGAGAATTGCAAAGCTAACTCCTACTGATGATAAACCAGTATACACAAAAGAAATGCAAGAGGCTGGTGAGTTGCCGCCTGTTGGGGCTCCTTTTATGTACCTTGCTGATGAGGGAATAAAAAAAGAAGATGGTGGATTTACTTCTGGATATTGGGATGAATCAGTTGTTATAGCCTATAGCGATGGAGGTCTATTCTGGGTTAGAGGTCACGGAATGCAAGAGGTTCAGACGCACAGAATACAAGAGGTTCAGGCGCACAGAATAAAGCCTATAGACCACCGCACAGACCAAGAAAAGCCGATTGATGAAGCTGCTTATGATTTGTATTGCCATTTCACTAACTCTAACGCAGTGGATGCAACATGTATGAGCTCTTACGAGTTTAATATGAGCCCGGCATCAAGCAAATGGATAGCCATCGTAGAAAAAACTAACTACCGCAAAGGTGAATCAAATGCTTAAACTACCAAAATACATAGCACTAACAGCAATTAGCGGTGCATTAGTTGTTGCATCAATTTTAATTTATAACGCGCATGAAGCGTTTGTTGTGGGGAAAGAGTGATGAGATTTAAAAGCAGGAGCTCTAGCAACGCGGCAAAGAAAATTAAAACAAAAGATTTTGGAGTTGTGACTTACGTAGAGCTCGCGACGGTTTTGAATGTTGGGATTAATAATTTAAGAGATCGGATTAGCAAGTTTGGTCTTGAAAACGCTATTGATTACTACAAGGAAAATGGTCAGAGGTATAAAAAGAAGGCTGTTTACAAGGGGTTTGTAGTCTTTTATCAAGATATGGAGCGACTAACTGGATTACCAAGGTGCAAGCTAGAAAAAATAATAGCTGAAAATGAAAACCTAGATATTACAAATATTATTAATGGTGAGATTGATAAATGCAAAAGCAGAACTAGCGCCGCCGGAATTAAAGCTGAACAAAAGAGACTATCAAGAATGGGTGATGGTTCAACTGGTAGTCATTTACTTAAATGCACTAAAGCGGCTAATTCACCGAAATAATACGGTAAAAGACGGTGTCCTAGCTATGAGTGGTAATCCGAGCCTTAGGGAAGCGAAAGCAATTAGGTTTACATTGACCTGAATTGACGTAGATACATCGCAATAACCATAGCATCACAAGCATTGTCCTCCTCGATGTGATTGTGACTGTAGCGAGTAACGTAGGCATTCCACTGCCGTGATAAGTAGGACGCGCTCGCGTGATATGGATGTTATTTATTTGCTTGTTAATTAATGCTAAAATGAGATTAACAAAACAAAGGTGACAGCTATGGGTAATATCTTAACAGGTTTATTGATAATATTTTTCGGCATAGCTGGAATTTTTGTCGTATTCATCTCAAGGAAAAGGGTTGTCAATAAAGATCCTTGCTTTGATGATTTAGCCAACAAAGTTAACAGTAAAAAACTAGAAGAGGCTGAAGCATATAATGATCATAGATAATGTATTTGAGCTAGTTGTAATTGGTCTAGCGCTAACTTATTCAAGGGCGTCTAGGCTTTCAGTTATGGTTATCACAAACATTCTTGCCTACTCGATTGTTCAACTTTACCTTGAAAATAAGTTTGATGTGTACGCTTCACCAGGTTATGAAATTTACTATATGGCTGGTGGAGTTTACTTTTTAATAATGGGAGCGCTGTTTGCAGCGATGAGAGATAAGTATTACTCAGTCATTGCATTGGTGCTATTTGTTCAAGCTATCGCGTCGGGTAGTATGATTATAAATGATTCTTTACATACTTGGCACGAAGCTATTAATGATAAGGCGTTATTTATAGAATGTATTATCGTATGGATATCAACCATAGGCAGACCAAGCAATGGGGAATCTCAATGACAGATACAACGTCATATAGCTTCATCCTTTTTGGTGCGACAATATCATTTACCTCTAGCGGAGTGGTAAGCGGAATAGGTTTGCTGATTGGTATAGCCGGTATAATTATCGGGCTGCAGCGAAATGGTGAAATGCGTAGAGCCAGGTTAGAGTCTAAACGTGCAAATGATTTAAAGGAGCGGGAACTAGATGCCAAAGCAAAAGACAGTGAAACGTCGTAAGCCTGAATACTCTTATGGCGATAAAAGCAATAAAGATAAAAAACCGATGACAATGGATCAAGCTATTGTAGCAATGAAGAAGTCATACTAATTTAAACACCCTCGAATGAGGACATATTATGTCTGAAGCAAAAAAGAAAGTTGGACGACCAAGCGATTACAGACCTGAGTATTGCGACACGGTAATAGAGCTAATGAAAGACGGAGCAAGCAAGGCTGAAGTATGTCTTGAGTTAAATTGCTCTTTCCACACATTTATATTATGGCAAGAACAAAACGAAGAATTTCTTCAAGCCGTAAAAAGAGGTTTACACTTATCTAAGGGTAAGTGGGAGCAAATCGGACGAAAGGCTGCGTTTGGAACGGTTGAAGGGTTTAATGCAACAGCTTGGATTTTTAATATGAAAAATCGGTTTGGTCGCATGGATGACTTTGGGGAAAAATGGTCAGACAAGCAAGAGTTAGAGCATTCAGGTAGCATAAGTTCAGCTGATGACTGGGCTGAGTAAGTATGGCCATCCCTCAATTCGCCATAGAAGCAAAAAACAACTTTCCACTATTCTCCAAGAACTGCCTTTTTATCCGAACTAAAGAGGCTGGAGTAAAGCCTTTCATTCTAAATAAGGCTCAACTCTACATACATCAAAAGCTAGAAGAGCAGCGCGCAAAGACTGGTAAGATCAGAGCTATCTTGTTAAAGGGTAGGCAGCAAGGGGCTAGCACTTATGTAGAAGGTAGATTCATTTGGCGCACTACAATGTCGAAAGGTGTGCGGGCTTTTATCCTTACTCACGACGCTGAATCAACAAACGCCTTATTTGAAATGACTGTTAGGTATTACGACAACTTGCCAACCAAGACAGTGGACGGTCAAACTCACAATTTTAAACCATCAATAGAAAAGTCTAACGCTAAAGAACTTAGATTCCTAAATCTTGATAGCGGTTATAAAATCGGTACAGCTGGCAACAAAGGTGTTGGTCGAGGCACTACACTTCAATACTTTCACGGCTCAGAGGTTGCTTTCTGGCCTCATGCAGCGGAACATACTAAAGGTATTCTGCAAGCAGTTCCAGATGCTAAAGATACCGAGGTAATATTAGAGTCAACGGCTAACGGACTTGGTAATTACTACCACCAGCAGTGGAAAGAGGCGGAGGCTGGTCAGTCAGAGTATCAAGCTATTTTCGTTCCGTGGTTCTGGCAAGATGAATACAGTAAACATATTCCAGAAACGCTAGAGTTTATCAGAACGTCAGAAGAAATAGACCTTGTTGAAAAGTACGAAGTAACTGATGAGCAGTTGTATTGGCGTAGGCTGAAGATTAAAGAGCTGTCAGCCGATGGTATGAGTGGTGAGAAAGCATTTAAACAAGAATACCCAATGAATAGCGCTGAAGCGTTTCAATCATCTGGTGAAGATGGGCTTATTACTGCTGATGTAGTGCAAAAAGCAAGACATAACAACGTTAAAGCCAGTGGTGCATTTATTGTTGGTGTCGATCCTTCGCGTGGTGGTGATAGATTCTCATGGACCAAGCGAGCAGGGCGAAGAATGTGGGGCACAGGTTCGCGCAAGTTTAACGACTACAAGCTTGGTGATGGTGTTGCGCTATGTAAAAATATACTTGACACTATAGACCCCGAGATTGGGAAGCGTCCTGACGCTATGTTTGTAGATGCGGGTTATGGAGCTGATATTGTAGATAGACTTCATGAGCTTGGTTATTTCAATGTTAGAGCGATATATTTTGGATCAACACCGTTTAACCCGGTTAGGTATTTAAATAAGCGCGCCGAGATGTGGGGCGATATGAATCTATGGCTAAGAGATGAAAACATGCCGGTACAAGTTCCGGACACCGATTCTTTGCAGGCTGATTTAATTGCTAGTCCGTACAAGTTAGATTCAAAGGAAAGAATTCAACTTCAACCCAAAGATAAAATCAAAGAGCTATACGGTTACTCACCTGATGAAGGGGATTCAGCCGCGCTTACCTTTGCAGAGCAGGTGGCGCAAGTGTCAAATCAAACGTATAATAGCAATTATGCAAACACAGACTATGACGTATTGGGGTAAATATGAGCGGCGCAATTGATTCAGTTTCAAAGGTAGTAAAGAAAGTAGTAGATCCATTTAACATCATTGAAGATACAACTGGTGTAGATATTGGCGATCCAATGGGAATGATATTTGGTCAGCCTATCCAGCAAGTGGGCGATGAAGGAATGAGCGCATCAGAACAGGCTCAAATGGATTCCAAGAATGCCGCGAGAGAATCCAAGAAGAAGAAGAAATCAGGCACCGATACGGTTTTAACTTCCCCTCTTGGTGCTACCGAAACAGCAGCCACAGCAGTAACTAAACTAGGCGGTATGTAATATGGATTATAAACAATTGTCAGCAGGTCTGACAAAGTACCGTGGCAATTGGGAAATCTTTTGGCAGGACGTAGCAGAGCGATGCTTTACAGATCAAGCAGACTTCAACGTTAAAAACACGAAAGGGCAGAATCGCACGCAGCGTGTTTATGACGCCACCGCGACAATGGCTGTTAACCGTTCCGCTTCTGCTATCGTAGGTTTAATAACCCCGAAATCTGAGCGCTGGCACACGCTTACTACCGATAATGACATGCTCAACAAGTCCCAAAATGTTAAGCGTTACTTTGATGATGTAACAAGAGTGTTATTTGCTAACCGTTACGCGGCTAAAGCTGGCTTTGAAACCGCTAACTATCAAGCGGTTCGCTCTTTGATGGGGTTTGGTACAGGTCAAATAGCTATTAATGAAATGGCAAATGGTAACGGCATCATTTATCAGCCTTTATTCCTTGGCGACATGTATTACGGCGTTAATAATTTTGGTGTGTTAGATACGGCTATGCGTGACTTTACCTACACCAAAAGACAAGCTATTCAACAATGGGGTGAAGACGCTTTACCGCGCAAGATACGAGAAGATAAGAACCCTAATACTGAATACAAGTTTTGCCACATCGTTCACCCTAATGATGATTACAATGAATTTTCAATTCGCGCTGATGAGCGCCAATATTCATTTGTGTATCTATTTAAAGAAGATATGGACAAGCCGATTCAACAAGGCGGGTATTACACATTTCCTTATGCTGTGTGCCGTGAAATGACGTCACCCAATGAAATCTATGGTCGAAGCCCTGCTATGCAGATGCTGCCAGAAATCAAAGGTCTTAACGAGATGCGCAAGACCAATTTGAAAGCAGCTCACTTAACTGTAACACCTCCACTTCTTGCGCCTTCCGATGGAATGGGCGTCGGTGTTCTTGGTGCTGGACCAATGGCTATCAACTTCAAGCCGGGTGGCGTAACTAAGGGCGGCGTTAACGCGCAAGGTCAGCCGCTTATCCATCCCATGAACACAGGAAGCCGCCCAGACTTAGGTCAGCAAATGATTGAAGAGTCACGCCGTACTATCAATGATTCATTCTACCTAAACCTATTTCAAATCCTTGTAGAAACTCCAACCATGACAGCTACCGAAGTTTTAGCTAGAACACAGGAAAAGGGTATATTGCTAGCCCCAACAGCAGCAAGGCTTGAGCAAGAATATTTAGGTCCAATGATTGAACGTGAGCTTGATTTATTGTCGCGTCAAAATAAATTGCCTGAGCTACCTGGTGAGTTAATGGAAGCTGGTGGTGAGTACACCATTAAGTACGAGTCTCCACTAACAAGGGCGCAGCGTTCAAGTCAATTAATGGGTATTCAGGAAACCGTTAACATGGCCATGTCAGCAGCAAGTGTTGATCCAACCGTGTTAGACAGGTTAAACCTAGATGAGGCACTTAAACTGGCGGCTGAAATCAACAATACACCTGCCGCAATCATCCGTTCTGATGATGAAACTGACGCGCTAAGAGCTAGCAAGCAGCAACAGCAGCAACAAGCGGCATTGATTGAACAAGCACCAGCAATGGCTGGAGCGGCAAGAGATTTAGCAGAAGCACAAGCGGCAGGTTTGTAACTGTGTAAATCAGTGTTACAATAACCACAAGCGTATGAGGGTGCGCTTAGTTACCGCGCGGTGACAACATCCTCAAAATTCCCTCACAATTTCATAGCCCTCAGTCGATTTATTAACGAGGGCTTTTTCATGGCTACAGAAAATGGCGTAGGCTACATGCCTGTTGCAGACATTGATCAACCTTTGCCGGAAGGTGAAAGGAATTACATTAGAGTTAAAATCCTCAACGGTCAGGGTGCAGCTTCTCATGCTGGCTGGGCTAACTACATTAACGGTGATTTAACACCTATTAATGTACCGGCAGGAGTGGAAACAAAGCTAACCCTTGACGCATCAAGCGGGACAATTGTCGAAGAATTTCTTCCGACTGGCGTTACCAGTCTGTGGGATTCTGTTAACGGTCAGTTTGACTTTAGCAGCCTATCCATTGGCGACATGGTGGACATCCGTGTTGATGGCTCGCTTACAAATACAGGTATCAATGAATCATTCCAACTAAACCTTGTTAGTGCTGTTGGCTCACCTTCTGAGTTTACACTGCCGTTTGCGAGTGGTGCCAGGTTTATTCCAGGTACTTCCGTTTTATCCAGATACAACGGGATATACATAGGCTTCCAAGATATGATCGACTTTCCGTCAGAGCTTCGCGTTATATCGAGCGATGCATCGAGCGGGTTTCTTGTGGATGTGTACATCAAGGTTGTTAGGGTGTGATCAAATAAGTTATAATATCTATACGTTGTGACAGGCGTACAAGATAGAGTTTAAATAAGGCTATTTCTTCCTTCCCATCTATCGGGCTGTCACAAGGAGGGAGTAGTCTTTTTTATTGGGATGAATATGCGGCAAATTGAAAACCTAGACTTTCGAATGTGGTTCACTAGAATTAATGGTGCGTACAAGCGATTACTTGGTGCTGAATCCGTAGATAGTAAGCTTATATTGCGTGATATAGTCGGATTCTCCAAGCTTGGACTGTATGAGCCTAACGCTAAATACTCACCTGAAGTATTAGCTGAACTGCGAGGTCGTCAACAGATGGCTCTTCATATGCTTCGGCACTTAGATATTGACGCAGTAAAACAACTTGAGCTTCAAAACGAAGCGCTAACACAAGGCGCAAGCCTTAATAATGAGGAATAAACATGATCGCGTTGATTCTTTATTTTATTATAGGCCTGTCATGGGCTGCAATTGCGAATGATATCCACCCAACCAATCGTGTTGAGTGGGTAACGCATCTTGTCGTATGGCCAGTCGCTATGATTGGCACTGCGTTTATAGTAACTTTACTACCTAAAACGAAGGAAAATAAACATGGATAACGCCCCTGAAAGCGCAGTAAGCGACAACGGTTTAACCGCTGGATTCTCTCCAGAGCCAACCGCCGCCCCTGCTGTTGAACAAGGTCAAGCGCCAGCAGTGGCTGATTCTTGGCATAGCAATTACAGCGAAGACTTTAACAGCCTGCTTGAAAAGAAAGGTTTATCAGGACTATCTCAACAAGAGGCTACTGAGTCATTAGCCAAGTCTTACACAAACCTAGAGTCAATGCGTAATGTTCCTGATGACAATCTATTTAACGTGTCAAACGACATGTCAGATGAATCGCGCGATAAGCTTTACAGCGCATTAGGCCGTCCAGACGAAGCTGGTAAATATTCATACGAAGCACAGGAAACAGATAACGCAGATCTTATTGAAACATTCAAGTCTGCATCTCATGAGCTTGGACTTACTGATAAGCAGGTTTCAAATTTAATTCCGAAGCTCAATGAAAAGATCGTCGAAATCGCAGAAGGTCACAATGCAGAAATGCAGACTAAGAATAACGACGGGCTGAAAGAGCTTCAGAAAGAATGGGGCGGAGCATGGGAGCAGAATAAAAACTTAGCCACCCGCGCTGCTGAATACTTTGGCATTGATGAAAGCATGCAGTCAGCAATTGTAGCAAGTGGTAACAGCGCTGGATTCCTTAAGGCGTTAAACCAAATGGGTGGCTTAATGGCTGAAGGCGCAATGGCTGGAATGTCACCTCAATCTGGCAGCGCAGCAATGGGTGTGATGACACCTGAAGCAGCGCAGCAGGAGATCAACGCTAAGATGGCTGACTCTGACTTTAAAGCTCGCTACTTATCGCAAGATTACAACACACGAATTGCGGCAGCTAAAGAGCTTGAACCATTCCGCAAAGCCGCAGTTGGCAACCGTTAGACAATAGTGTTAAAATACACTTAGCGCACAAGAGACAAGCACCTTTCGGGGTAGAGATACCCCACTTTAAGCCCTCTATAAGATTGCGCATATAGTCCCTCAAGTGAGATAAGACTAAAAAACTTAACTTTAATCACAATCTTATAGGTGAATATTATGGCTTTTACAGCATTAGAGCATCACGTTGTTGAGTTTTCTAGCAACGTAGAATTACTATCACAGCAACAAAAATCAAAACTAGAACCAGTAGTAGACGTTCGCGGCTTCTATGGTGAGAAAGCGGAAGCTATCAAGCAGTATGGCGAAACTGAATTTGATGATTTATCAGATCCAACTTCAGACACTACGTTTGATACTATCGGCAAGGACTCTCGCTGGGTTTTCCCTTCTGATAAGAAAAACGCATTGCCGACCACTCGTGAAGATTGGCTTCGTATGATTTCAGACCCAATGTCTCCACTTGTAAATGGTCAAGCGGCCGCATTAGGTCGATTGAAAGATGCGTACATTCTTGGGGCTCTTGGTGGCACGGCTCAAACTGGTAAGTACGACGCATTAACTCCAACGCCTTTGCCAGCAGGTCAGAAGATTTCTTCGGCAGCCTTTACGCTTGGCTTGATTAAAGATGCGATCCAAAAGCTTGAAGATGAAGATACCGATGACGGCTCTGGCATTGTCGTTGTTATCCCTGCTAAATTCGCGCGTGTATTGCAAGACGATCCAGAGTTCACGAGTTCCGACTACAACACATCTCAAGTGTTCGTTGGCGGCAATATGTACATGGAGAAAATGCAAGGCTTCCTTGGTGCGACATGGGTGACTATGTCTAACAAGTTCCTTTCATCTGCTTTAGTGCAAGCTCAAAACGCTGGTGTTGAAGATAAGGTTTATGTTTACCGTCGCTCTGCAATCTGCTTAGGCATGTGGAACAAGGACGGTAAGATGGTTGTATCTAAAGTTGACGAGCGTCCAGATAAAAACTATCTAGTACAGGTTTACTCAAAACTTACTTTGGGTGCAACTCGTAAAGAAGAAGTTAAGGTAGTAGAGATCACAATCACGCCTTAATTAGCTCAGTCAAACAATGGGGTGTAAAAGCCCCATTCACCCCTTCAGACAAAGGTATAAGCATGCCGAAATCTAAGAAAAAAGAAACTATCACTGGCATTAAAATGACCATTCCTCACAACCAGCAAAACATCACAAGTGAACCTGTTGAGTTGGAGAATGATGATATGGTTATTATCATGCCGAAATATCAACCGATGACATTTAAGCGCAAACTATATTGGTTTGCTAATGTAATGTACAGATACTGGAAGTAACCTTATGACTAGTAGCGTAGAGTTATGCAACAAAGCGTTACGACGCTTAGGCGAAGATCCGATTATCGCATTGGACAATAACACAACATGGGGTAGGCGTTGCAGCGCTGCCCTTCCTGAGGTTACTCGCACAGTCCTATCTATGGATGTTTGGCGCTCCTGCACAGTTAGGGTTGAGCTTGCAGCTGAATCAGTTAAACCTATTGGGTATCAATCCGCATATATATTGCCGTCAAACTGCCTTAGACTTGCAGCGCTAAAGATTGGACAGTACCAAGATTGGTCTATCGAGGGGAATAAAATTCTAACCCAAAATGAGATGACGGCGCCACTTGAAATCCTTTACGTTGAAGAAGTTGTTGATACTAACAAGTATACCCCTCCGCTATTTGACGCAATAGCAATGGGCTTGGCTCATGAGTTGTCAGGATATTCAACTGCTACAAACGTAGCAAAGGACGACATTTATTCACTATACGTTCAAACGGTTCAAACGGCTCAGTTGATTAACTCCAAAGAAACACCTGTGTCATTCTTGGCTAGCACTTCATGGGTTGACGTAAGAGCGGCTAACTTGGATAGGGATGTTTACGGGCAAGGGGTGATTTACTAATGAAATCCACGTTGATGAAGTTAAACTTTAACGGGGGCGAGCTAAGCCCCTTTCTTGATGGCAGGATCGACTTCCCGAAATACACTAGCGGAGCAAAGGAGATAACAAACTTTGTGCCTACTGTTTATGGGCCCATGACTAAAAGACCGGGTACGGTATTTGTTGAAGATTTAGGCGAGGAAGCAACGCTATACCCTTTCGAATTTTCAGAGTCACAAGCTTATATATTTGCATTTAAAAATCAAACGGCAGATATCTACACGCTAGACGGAAGGCTTTTAGATGGTGTCACACCTGTAAGTATATTTTCTTTTTACACTATCGAAGAAGCTAAAAACCTAAAGTTTGCTCAGGCTGGCGATTTAGTTTACTTCACCCACCCCACGGCAGGAATGGTTAAGATATCTAGAACAGGGGTTAATACTTTTACCAGTGAAAGATTTGAACCTAAAGACGGGCCATTTCAAGATGAGAACGACGATGCAGACCTAACATTGAGGGTTGAAACTATATCACCAGGTTACGTCAGGGTTATAGCTTCATCGCCAATATTTAACGATCCAGATGATGAAGGAGCTAGCCTGCAAATAGGTTACATCCCAGCAACAGAATTCCCATCATGGCTCCCTGATGATGGGAGCTATGCCGTTGGCGACTATATCCAATATCAAAGTAGAATTTATGAAGTAACTGCTGGATCAGGCGCTACGGGCACATTGACACCATTGCATGATAAAGGCTCAAAGTCAGATGGAAATCTAACCTTGAAATACACCTCCGATGGCTACGGGTATATGAAGATTGACGGGTTCGCAGGAAGCCCAACTGACACGGTTAGCGGGTTTGTTAAAAAGGACTTCCCACCAAACATTGTCGATGGCGACCCCACCGATGAATGGAGCTGGTCGTCATTCGGGGGAAGATTTGGATGGCCAACTGGTATAGTATTCCACCAGCAAAGAATGGTTTTAGGTGGCTCACAAGAGCAGCCGCAAAGTATATGGGGTAGCGATCCAAAAGATATCGAATCATTTCTTGAAGGGACTGAAGATGACAAGGCTTACGAGTTCACAATAGCCGCTAACAGAAAAAACCCTATAGCATGGCTTGCTTCAAACATAGTTTTAAACATTGGTACGCTGGGTGGTGAGTTTACAGCAAGCTCTGTCGGCCCATCTATAACCCCTAGCGATGTAGACATTAGGCAGATTGGAACATATGGTAGCAATGAGTTTACAGCGCCGTTAATTGCTAACGGATTTACCCTATTCAATCAAGCTGGCGGACGAAAGCTTAGAGAGCTTAGGTTTGACGAGAACTCACAAAGAAACTACGCCAGAGACTTAAATAAAGTTGCAGAGCATTTAGCCGATGCCGGAATAGGTCAGATTGCGTATCAAGCGGAACCGTATCAAATAGTATGGGTTATTATTGGCACTGAGCTATTTGCTTTAACTTATGAGCCGGATGAAGATGTATTTGCGTGGAGCCGTCAAGATTGCGGTGAAGTGGTTTCTATCGCCACTATTCCAAACGGTGGGTACGATCGCTTGTGGATGGTTGTTAAACGCTACGGCAAGTACTACATAGAATATTTGTCCGACTTTTTCCGCAGAGAGAATAACCTAGAAGATGCGGTATTTTGTGATTCATCCCTGTCTTACAGTGGTCCAGAAGTTTCCACGCTGACAGGATTAGACCATTTGGAGGGGGTTGAGGTTTCAGTGCTTAACAATGGTTCGGTTGGCAAGCCGCAAATAGTTACGGGGGGCGAGATAACGCTGCAATTCCCCACAACTAAATGCACAGTTGGTCTGCCCATAGAATCAGCTTGGCAATCAATGAGGCTTGAGGGTGGCTCAAATGACGGTGTTGGTCAAGGTAAGTCCAAACGGGTTTCATCTATAATATTCAGGCTAGAAAAGACAGGTGCCGGATTTAGGTACGGACGAGGTGAGCTTGATAAAACTTTCGCTGGCGGCTTGTTTGCAGAGCTTCCAGTTAGAGAGGTTATTGGTGATATGGATTCTCCACCAGCTCTATTGGATGGTGACACGTATAGGCAGCCTATTGATGGCGGAACTGACCAGCAATACATGATAAGGGTAGAGCATTCAAAGCCTGTACCGTGTACAATAATATCCATTATAGCAACAGTGGACACATCGCAATGATAAGAGATTTAGAGGTTGGTGACGTTTCTAAACTTGAGGTTCAGCCAAAGCAGGCGTTCTATAAATCAAATATAGAAGGGCTTGCAAAGTCTAATCAGCTTTACGACGCCTATGCGTACCTTGATAACGGCGAAGTTCAGGCTGTGTTAGGAGTTCAACCTCACTGGCAAGGAAGGGTAGCTGTTTGGGCTCTTCTAGGTAGTATTTCTTCATGGGTAATGTTTCACCGGGAAGTTGAAGAGTTGATTAAGGCATGCATTGATAAGCATGGTATAATTAGGCTTGAGTTAACAACTGAGGTTGGGTTCCATGAGTCTGAGCGTTGGGCTAAAATGCTTGGCTTTAAGCAGGAGTCACTGATGGAGAAGTTTGGTATGGATGGAAAAGATCATAAAATGTGGGTGAAAATATGTCAGCAGCAATGATACCAGTTGCCATGGCGGGTGTTCAGGCCGCTTCATCACTGGCGAATTCTCAAGCTCAAGAGCAGCAGCTTGAAGCTCAAGCTGTCGCCCAAGAGAAGGCGGCTGAAGAAACTATGCTGCAAGGTTACTCTCAATCCGCGCAAGTTAGATCTCAAGCTGACGATATCATAGGTTCTACGGTTTCGGCAGCGGTCGGCTCTGGCGTTCAAACTGACACTGGTAGCGTTCTTGATGTGATCAAAGAAAGCGCGTTTAACATAGAGCTGGACGCATTGACTATTGAGTCTGACGCAAAGAGACAGGCTCAAAACCAAAAGCAGACAGCAGCAAACATCAGAGCCAGTAAACCGACTGGCGTTCAAAAATTATTAGGTGCGTTCGGTTCTGGCGCTTCTGGTTATGCTTCAGGAATGGCGATCAATGGCTAGACTACCTCAGTATACAAGACAAGTATCCACGCGAGCTGTAAACCCCGCTCAACCTGTTGCGAATAACAACACCGCTCAAATGCTTTCTGATGTAGCTAGCGGTATTGGCAGTGTTGCTCAAATACAAAGCCAAATGCAAACACGTGAAGCGCGTGATTATGTAATACAAAGTCAGAATCAAACCTCTGTAGACCTTGAGCAGCAAAAACTAAATCTATCACAAACAACGCAAAGCGGATCTGAATACACGGAAGGCGTAACAAAGTTCATTGAGGCTCAAAAGGCTTCAGCTGTTGAAAAAGCCCCGAATCAAAAAGCGGCTGACGCGACAGGACAGTATTATGACAGTCTGATGGCAAATGAGCTAAAGCAGGCTATCCCAGTATCAGCTAGAATGAACGCTGAGAATACTGCTCGAGTAATAAATGACAGCTTAGAGATTGGATTAAATAAAACATATAGAAACCCAACCTCATATGATGAGAGCTTAGCTAGTGCTAACGCTGTTATTGACTCTTCAGACTTACCTGAAAATAAGAAAGAATCTGCTAAATCTCAGTATCAAGAAAAGCTAATGACCCAGCAGCTGCTTGGCACTCTAAACCTAAACCCAAAGCAAGCCGAGAAAGATATACAATCTGGTCGTTACGATTCGCTTAACCCTGACACATTAAATCAAATATCATCATCAGCAAAGAATCAATCTATAGCTTTGGATAAGCAAAATGAAGTCAATAAGCAGAAGCAAATAAATAAAGAGAAGGCAGAAGTTGCAGCCCAAAATGCGCAGGCAACGTCAAACCTTGAGATTGGCGTTAGTCGTGGAGAAATGGGCTACGTTGAGATTGAAAAGGCTTATGATACTGGCACTATCACGCCAGAAAAAAGAACACAGCTAACCAAGCAAGTTGATAGTCAGGTTGATAGCATGACCGCTGCAAACAATGCAATAGTTGGCGTAAGCGCTGCTATTGATGCTGGGCAACCTTTGGATTACCGCAATAAGCAACATCAGCAATCTGTTGATATTTATTACGCTAACATGCCTGAAGAAACTAGAACTGACGCTAACGCTATTGCTAACCTAGTTAAGTCTACAAAGGTGATACCTAGTCAAGTTGAAACCCAGTTAAACGCAGGTATGAAAGGCAATGCGGATCAGGTTGTTTCATCGTCAGATCTTCTTTCTAGAATGAATGAGATGGCACCTGAAACGGTCGCGCAACTGCCGCAAGATACCAAGGCTGTAGGCTTAACGGTAAGCCGCCTTGTTGCAAGTGGTGTTGATAAAGCCAAGGCTGTAGAGCTAGCGAACAACTCCGTATACAACACACCTAAAGAGCTGAAGGAGGTTCTGAAAACTCAGCTTAGCGAAAAGAATATTGTAAGCAAAAAAACAAAAGGGTTTGGTGATGCGGTTGATAAAATTAGCCCGTCATTCTTCACTCCTAACAGAACACCTTCAATGGACAGAATGGAGGCTTCTTTTAACTTTGCTGTTGATCAGTACTACCTAAAAACACATGATATCGACACGGCTATGAAACTCGCTACAACTGATATAAGTCAAGTATGGGGTTCGACATGGGTTGATGGTAAAGAAAGAATGATGAAGTACCCGCCAGAAAAGATGTACGGCAATGGTAAAGAATCAACGTGGATATATAACCAGCTTAAATCAGAGTTGAGCGAGATAGGTGTAGACGCAAAATCATCACTTCAGGCTGACTATATAACATCTAGAGAAAATAGACCTTCATATATCATAATGACAGAGAAAGACGGTTCGATGATGCCGCTTATGGTGAATGGTGTGATACAGCGATTTACCCCTGACTTCTCGACTACTGAAGAAGCTAAGCGAGCGGCAGAGCAAAAAGAGCAAGCTATGATCAATGCGCAGAAAGCAAATAGCTATGTAAATTACCAAAGTGGGAGCAAACTGTAATGCCTATTAAGCCTCAAGACAGCCAAGCGTTAGGTTATGTTCACAGTTACGCAAGCACAAAAGAAGATGTTGGCGCATTAGATATTTTGTCAGCAGCCTTTGAAACTGAAAACTCAATAGGCTCAATGCTCAGTCGCGGTGTAGATCCAGACTTCGGAGTAAGGAAGGCGCAAACACCAAGTCAGCCTAGCATTAGAATCGACAACAGAAACTTCTCAGACTATGAAGCGCTAGATGATATTTCAGGATATGAAGAACACTCTATGGCGTTTATTGGCTCAAGCCCTGAGCGCGTGGCGTGGCTAAAGAAAAGCATCGATAGGCAACGAGAGGCAAGAGCTGATCTGGAAGATTCTGGTTTTGGTGGTGCGGCCGCTATGTTTGCAGCTGGTGTGCTTGACCCTATTAACTGGATGGGGTTTGGTTCGGGAAAGATGTTATTAAATGGCGGTAAGATGGCAGTGTTTGCTAAAAGCGCTGCGTCTGTTGCTGGCGGCGCAGCGGTTGCCGAATTGGCTTTACACTCATCACAAGAAGAGAGAACCGCGCAAGAATCTTATTTTGCCATTGGTGGTGCTGGTCTACTTGGTGGTGTTATTGGTACAGCTGCAAGCGTGCTAACAAAGGGTGAAGTTGAGTCTATCACCGAACAAATGACTAAAGAGGTTATTGATACACCATCAACAAACCCAAGACACGCGGGTGCGGCAGAAGTTAAGAATACAACAACAGAAGAGGAGTCTCTTGTTTCTGCTGCTGGGCTTGAAAAAACAGTGGGAATAAGTCCGTACGGCAGGGTTATAACAAGTGACTCACTATACGCAAGGCGTACGGTTCAAGATATGGTTGAGAATAACTATTACCTTGAAAAAAATAACGCAGGCAAGCCAACAGGTCAAGCTGTTGAGACTTCAATAAAGCAGTATCACGCATTAACTGGATTAGCTAGCGAAAACCTCGATCAACAATTCCTTAAATACCGACAAGCCAGAGGTACGGGTATAACGTCTCGCGTAGCTTTGCAAGCTAAGGATATGCTTGGAGCTGGTAGCGGTGAAGCAAAGTTAACCTATGGGCAGTTCAAGCATGAAATATCAAAAGCAATGCGAAACGGGGATGAGCATCAAATACCTGAAGTTGCGGAAGCGGCTAGGCAGTATAGAAAAAATGTATTCGACCCAATTAAAAAAGAGGCCATTGATCAAGGATTACTACCTGAAGATGTAGACGTTAAGTTTGCTGACTCATACTTAACCCGCGTGTATAACTTTGAGAAGATGCGAGCGCAGCCTCAGCAATTCAAAAAGATTGTTACCGACTGGTTTAAGTCTCAGCGAGGCGAGATTGATACACCGCAAAATCTATACCCTAAAATTTCAGAATCGGTAGATATTGTTGATGAAGTTTCTGGCAGGTTTTCAATTGCAAAAAATACATCTAAAGAATTGAATGAAGAAATAGCACGATTAAGAGAATTAAAAAAAGCGCCTGAACAAGAAATAGCTTTATCACCGAACATGACGAGCAAGCGAAAAGCTGGTCTTATTGAAGAAGCTAAAGGTTACAAAGCTAAGATAGCTGAAAATCAAAAGCTACTATCTAAAGCTGTAAAAGAAAGAGAGCTTATTAAGAAAGAGTTGACCGAATCTAAAAAACAATTAAAAGGGCTGCGGTCTGAGCTAAAAAAATCTGAGTTTTACGAAAATGACGTGCTAATGAATAGTATGGCTGATGATGTTTACAATAACATCGTCAACACTCCTGGCGGCATTATACCGAAAAATGTAATACCCGAAGGCTCACCATTCAAGTCAAGAACACTACCAATTCAAGATAGATACTTGGAAGAGTTTTTAGAGAATGATATTGAAACGGTCGCTGAGTTTTATGTTAGATCTACAGCTCCGCAAATAGAAATGGTTAAGAAGTTTGGCGATAAAGATTTAAAAATAGCCCTTGCTGATATCGATGCGGATTATGACGCCATGATTGCTAAAGATCCATCTAAAGCATCAAAGCTAAACAAGCAAAGGGACTCAGTAAAGAATGACTTAAGCGCTATGCGTGACTTGCTTTACGGAACATACAATCAACCTGCTGATCCAAATTCATTCTGGCTTAGAGCTAACAAGGCCACCAGGAATTTACAGTTTTTATCAAAACTTGGCGGAATGGCTTTATCCTCAATACCCGACTTGGCTCGCCCAGTAATGGTACACGGATTGCGCAAGAACGCAGGCATGTTTAAATCCCTTGTTCAATCACCAGTTAAAGCGAAGATGGCACTAAAAGAAGCTAAGATGAACGCTTCTATTTTCGAGATAATCCAATCTACCCGAGCTAATGCCATGGCTGATATTGGGGATATGTATAAACAAGGCACAAAGTTTGAAAAAGGACTTGAAGGTTTAAGCAACACGTTTGGTGCGGCCTCTTTAATGTCGCCATGGAACCAAATGTTAAAGCAATGGGCTGGATTTGTATCAAGTGACGCTGTATTGAAAAACTCAGTTAAATGGGCTGACGGAACGATATCAAAATCAGATATGCGCAAACTCGCGCAACTTGGCATAGGTGAAAACGAAGCTATCATGATTGCCGAGCAGATGAATAAACATGGCGATCGCGGTGATGTATGGCTAGCAAACGCTGGCGAGTGGGACAAAGAAGCAACGACAATATTTCGTAATGCGGTAATCAAAGATACAGATTCCATGATTGTTACACCTGGCGTTGGTGATAAGCCACTATTCATGAACACAGCAACTGGTAAGATGATCGGGCAATTTAAGTCGTTTGTATTCGCATCCCATGGGCGCATGCTAGTTTCTGGATTACAACAAAGAGATGCTGCGTTCTATAACGGGCTTATGATTTCAATGGGATTAGGAGCTATGACTTACGCAGTTAAAGAAATAGTGAGAGGGAAAGAGCCAAGCTCAGAGCCTAAAAAGCTAATGTCTGAAGCTGTTTCGTATTCTGGCATATTCGCACTAATGGCTGAAACCAACGGACTTGTAGAGAAAGCCACTCGTGGCAACGTCGGCGTAAGCGCGTTAACTGGAAATCCACCAATGTCCAAATTTGCAAGTCGTAATGCAATGGGAGCAATCTTTGGGCCAACCGTCGGTACTGTTCAAGATGTATTCCAAGTAACAGGCGGCATAGGTATGCAAATCGGGGATGATCCACAAGGATTTACCGAAAGAGATTTACGAGCGCTTAGACGATTATTGCCATACCAGAATTTATGGTACACAAGAAATTTGTTAAACTATGTAGAAGAGCAATCCGCTGAAGCAATGGGGCTACCAGAATGACAGTAACAGCAACGAATAGAAAAAATAATTTCATAACTAATGGTGTGACCGTTGACTTTACGTTCACATTTGCCATAACCAATATCCAACAAGTTAACGCGATAACAATCCTTAACGGTGTTGAAACGCCATACACCAACTTTTCAGTGGTGCAATCCCCATCAACCGAGGGAGGTACTTTAACAACAAATGATGTCCTTGATGGTGTAGAGCTACTTATTTATCGCGACACTTCTCTAACTCAGCAGGTTGATTACCAAGATGGTGGTAGATTCCCAGCTGACTCTCACGAGCAGGCGCTTGATAAGCTAACCTTGCAAAACCAAGACCAGCAGGATGATTTAAATCGATCACTTAAAACGAAGATTGGTGATGATTCTAATTATGAAGTTGGTAACCTTGAAAGTGGGAAGTTGGTGCAAGTGGTCGGTAATGAGTTGACTACGGACGGATCCCAAGATACCACGGGTTACACAGATATACAGGCAATTGCTAGATCTCTTAATATTTCATTCTCAGCTGTCATCTACTCAACAGACACGACTACCGTTTTAGATAACGTTCAATACATCTACGACATGTCAAACGAAACCACATGGAGCAAGCCAAGCGGCGTGCAAGCTGGTGATGTTATTATTTCGGTTGTAGATGATCAACTCGAAGTCACGTCTGGTACTTATACGATGATCGCAGCTATACCTGCCCTTATCGATAACGCAGATCTTCATGATACTCTAGCTGGCGCAAAGTCTAGAGTTGATGCTGTTAGCATCCCGTTAAATCCAATGTCTGTTAGAATTATAGACAGAGCAAATGCAATTATTGAATACACAACAGGTGAGACAGTTGATAATAAAAGCGTTTTTCAGCATGACACGTTGCCACTACAATTAAAATTCATATCAACATCAGTGAAGCATGTTGCTTGCTTTGGTGATGACTCACTGCAACAAACTCACGACGATTACAACGAGTATGTTAATAGGCCTGAGAATAAATCCGTTGCTGTTTACCAGTATGTTGAGGCTGATACAGTAGGGGCTTTAGGTGGTAAATTTAATATAAAGCCGCAGAATAATTATGCTCAAATAGCTAATGATGTACACACATGTTGGATCGGATATGGTGGTCATGAGGATTTTACAAATGTAATTGGAACAATACCGGGTAGCGGTGCCAGCTACTCCGGCGTGCTTGGTTATGACAACAAAACTGACGCACTGGCTACAGTCATGTGGCATTTTCACGGCAAGATCAACACCGCAGCAGATCACCCAACTATGATCGGCGGTTCTTTTGCTCAAATCCTTGGTGGTAGCTACACCGTTATACTTGGGGGAACTCAAAATACAATAAATGGCGGCAACTATACGGCTATATTGGGAGGTAGGGATAACACCATTAACGCAGCCAGCGGTGCAACAATTGTTGGCGGCAATGGGAATATAAATGGAAGTCCTCATAGTGTTATTGGCGGGGGTCTTGCAAATTTGATAGGCACTAGCGGAGATCAAACTGTTATCGCCGGCGGAGGTCAAAACACTGCAACCCAAGAAGGAACAACAATATCGGGAGGGCGAGGGAATACAGTTTCAGCGGCATACGCCAACATTACTGGTGGTCAGGATAATGAGGCGAGCGGGAGTTATAGCCGCGCTGGTGGGCGTGAGTCTGTGACACAATACGGTTGCGATGTTTGGGCGTCAGGTGGTTTTAGTGGTGTCGCAGGGTCTGCTCAGCTATTCAATTTTGTCACTAGGGTAATAACCACGGATGGCGTTGAGGCAAATCAATATTTAGACGGTTCTGCGGTCAAACTTGAAATACCTGAAAACTCAGCATGGGCCATTAAAACACAATGCATTGCAAGCGATGGAACAGACAGAGCTGTTTTTGAATTTAACAGTTTGATTTATCGAGGCGCAGGCTCAACAGCCTTAAGCCCAACACAATCAGATCCAGTTACAGTTATACATCAAACAGCTGGCGCGTCAACTTGGTCGCATAGAATAACAGTGCCATCCAGCGGAGCTATCAACATTAAAGCCACTGGTGAAGCAGGTAAAAATATTAAATGGGTAACACGTTGCACTGCAACTCAATTATTGGATTAAATTATGATTAAATGTGATATAGCAATTTACGGCACAAAAGTTAGCGCTAATGTTAGAATTGAAAATCTTATGTACAACAGGGATAAAAAGCGGTACACCTTCATGATTTCCGCAAAATCGGAGGGCGAAACAATTAAAATACCTGACGAAATAATGACGATGGAATATGTGAAAGGTCTAGATCCTGTTGAATCTGCTTATGAGCTAATTAAAAAGCGACCTTATTTCACCCCGTGCATTAATGAATAAATATACAGCTATATTGAGCTTCATCTTTCAGTAGTATAACACAAGCCTCGTAAGACTGATTGTAATAATCAATCTTACGGTTTGCTCGCTTATTGCTTGCCTTTATTTTTAAATGCGGCGTAAATACCACCAGGAGCAACAGCCGCCATTGCCGCCATCGGGTCGTAACCTTCATGAACCATGTAAAACGCCAATCCATACCCTAGATAACTGGTTAGCTGACGTCCCATCTTGTGCAGAGCATCAACCCAAGGAACCGTTTTAGTTTGCAGCTCGGTCATGTAAACCTGCTCGCCAAGCTTTTGCAGTTCAGTTCGAAGCTCATTAGCCTTATCTTTATCTTCAATAAACTCACTTGCTAAATCTGCCACTTTGTTAAATGGATTGATGAAATCTATAAAGCTCATATTACCACCTAGCTTTTATTGAACGCGTATCAATATGCGTGAATGAATTGTATTTACCAATCCCGTATGATTCAGGAGCATGGCCATTTAAAAATGAGTGCACCTCAATTGGGTCAACACCTTTAACAACTATATCAGCAGCACGACCAAGTAAATGTTGGCTTTTCTTGCCACCGCCTACCATCGTGTTATGTATCTCACATCGGCAAGATGAGTTGATAATTACTGGCTTATCAAAATGCTCACGTACAGTTGTTAACACTTGCACCAACTCAAAATCTACCGTATTAAACCCACAGCCACACTTGCATGCGAATTCATCACGACTAAAATATTTATTAATCATTTCAAAATACCCTCTTCTCTCAAAGACTCTTCAAACTTGCCATCATCAAATATCCAGCAAAGCAAAAATGACGCCCCGCCAGCCATGAGCAAACCGAATATAGCACCGACAAAAACCAGTGTATCGGGACGTGTAAATAAGTTAGTTAAATGTTCCATGTTAAACCCAAATTAATATTAGTGATGATGCAATTATTGTTAATAACGACCCAAGAAAAACAGCGACAACAAAACTACCAAACACACTCTTCAACTCGTCACGGTCGACCATTCTAATTACACCTGCAAACACCAAAGCAAAGACAAGGCATGTCTTAATTACCTTCCAAAGTATAATTTCCATAAACCCTCCAATCTGTTAAACCTAATATAGCACCCACCACATTAAATACAGTGAGCGCTGTCACAATTACTTAAAACGGTATATCATCATCAAAATCACTAGCTGGCTTATTAAAACCTTGCTGCGGATTCGGGTCTGGTTGTCTAGCTGGTTGTTGATTGTTTTGCTTTGGAGCTTGCTGCTGATGCGCCTGATTATAACCACCTTGACTAGGAGCTGATTGCTGACCGCCTTGGCGCGAACCAATCATTTGCATAACACCATTAAAACCTTGCACAACAATCTCAGTTGTATATCTATCTTGTCCGCTTTGGTCTTGCCATTTTCGAGTTTGCAGCTGACCTTCAATGTAAACTTGCGAGCCTTTTTTTAAATATTGCTGCGCTACTTCTGCCAGCTTTCCGAATATCGCAACGCGGTGCCATTCCGTTTTTTCACGCTGTTCACCAGTTTGTTTGTCGCGCCACGTCTCCCCTGTTGCGATGGTTAGGTTTGCAACAGAACCACCATTAGGGAATGCGCGCATCTCTGGATCGTTACCTAGATTACCCATTACAATTACTTTATTTACGCCTTTGCTCGCCATTATTGAATCTCCTCGTCATCTGCTGAAACTGGAGCTGATTGCTCTAGTTTTTCTAGTTGTTCTTTTGTTAAATCCCCAGTCTTTTGACATTGAGCTACAACTTGCTCTATAGACATTTTACCGCTAGAAATTTTATCTATCATAGCTGGTAACACCGACTCGAATTTATCGTTAGGATATGATGGGCGCTGCATATTTAGAAATGCAATTCTAAACTCATGGCGCTTACCTCTGGAAACTGTAAGCATAGCGCTTATTCCAGATTCTTTGATATTAGATAGCGCTCTAATTCGAATGCCACCTATTTCTTTACCAGCCCATCTAACAGTTTTATCCCCGTATAACTGAGCGGACTTACCAACCCATTGAGATGAATCTCGACCCCACGCGGTAGCAAGAACACGAAGCATACCCTTGCTTGGTTTCCATGGTCGGTTATTGCAACCATGAAAATAAACCGACACTGGTTGATCACCTTGCCTAACTCTAACTTCTGATATTGTAATAACAACTTCTGTGTCTGCAATGTCATCGTAATTCAGTTGATCTGATTTTGCTTCTAGTGCGAATCCGATATCACTCATTAGAATACACCTCCATTTTCAAGTTCATTCTCGTAACTTCTCATAGCCCATTCTGGCAACGAAACCATTTCAACACCTGAATTATTTGTAACTTTTTCAGGATTGTTTTTGTAATAAACAAAGTCATGAAGCAATGTTTTATATTCATCACGACCGATCTGTTTTGATATGTCATCTAAATAAACAACTGCAACTTCATGTGGGTATTTCTCTTCCACAAAGATAAAGTAAAACTGATTTAGTTCATGACCGGTAATTGCCTTGTAAGCATCAGAGTATAAAGCGTCTTGCATATGATACCCGTACTTAAATATTGTTTTTGATATCTCCTCAAGACTCACAGATTGCGTTTTCTTTAAATCAATACCAATGCCACAGTTAGTTAATTTATCGAATCTATGGCGCAGTTTGACACCTGTATCTTCATCCTCATGAAAGCCGCTTACTTCATAATTACCATGCAAAGATAGCAATTCCATTGCTGCTTCATTGTTAGCTATAGCTTTCTTCATGCCAATCACGTTTAATGCATCTTGACCGTTGATAACTTCCATCTCTGGATTATCTTTAACAGCATCCTTGTAAGCCTTCAGTGTCTTTGTTTTTACCTCTGGCATTAAAAGATATGTATCATTAAATTTAACAGGCTCTAACACAGCGCAGTGAATCGCAGTTCCAATTTTCATAGCTGGAGTTTGCGAAACTTTTACGTTGCTAAAAAACTTAAACGGTGAAGCCTTCAATACTGACAAGCTTGACTTGGAAATAAAGCCCTTTGTTGTGTGGTAATAATCTTCTGGCATGTCAGAGACATAACCATTCAATTCAACACCTACTTTAAACTCACTAACTTTCATTGCTTAAACCCTTCTTGATTAAAGTTCTAACCGCTAAAGATAAGTTTCCCTCGCAGTGTTCATCTGCGTATTTCTGCACAACTTCCTTTAACTCTTTTAGTCTAATATTCTGACCTGTATTCTTATTCATTTGTAACCCCTTGTGTGTTGACTTAGTTACATTGTAGTGCTAAATTATATTCGACGTCAACAACAAAGAGTAAATAAAATGAAATTTAACGAGTGGCTTATTAAGCACGAAGAAGAATTGTGTGAAAGCTTTTACGAGGTCGCTTGCAAGTCGTCATTTAACGAATATTGCAACGAGCAATACAAACTATACAAGCAAAGCGAATTGGAGAATATGTAATGAGTAAAGTAATCATAGGTTGTGACCCTGACAGCAGTAAGCACGGTATTGCTATGTACATAAACGGAAAGCTTGAGCTACTTGAATGCATGACTACAATCAACGTGTATCGTTTAATGTTGAAATACCAGGAGTGCGATATAGAGCTGCACATTGAAAACGTATGTGGCGTTAGTAATAGTGGCTTTCATTACGGCCGCAAAGACTCGCAAGCAGTGCGAGCTAAGAAGTCAGAAAACGTTGGCATGTGTAAGCAGGCGCAGCGCGAAGTAGAAGCAATGGCTAATGACCTTGGGGTTAAGGTTATTCACCATAAAATCAGCAAGCAATGGAAGCATGAACCAAGTAAATCAGCGTTTAAGCGCATTACAGGCTGGACAGGTAGAAGTAACGAAGATTCTCGCAGTGCTGCTTATATGGGTTTTCAAGGTTTGCGGTAATTAAGCTAGCAACGTGACAGCCATCACAGCAAATTAAACTCAACAAACTATAGTGAGCATATGAATAAACAAACAGAACGCGAGATGATTGAATCCATCGAGCTAGTATCAGTATTAACATGCAGCCCGAAAAACTGCGAGAATCTTAAAGTTATAGCCAAGCAGATATTGGAGAAAGTGAGTGATGGAAATCCACAATCTAACAAGTGAAAACATAGGCATTGATGATTTCGAAGCTATCACAGCTCAATCGAATAATTCAGTTGCTATAAATGCATTTCAAAACGAATCAGACTTTGCTGAATATGCGAATGCTGAAGTTAAGCTAATAATGTCAGAAATGGGGATGTTGAAATGATAGCCCAACCCTCTAGCATGGGTTATCGACAATACACGCCCACAGAGCGTTATATAACGTATTCTGTGGCAATGTTTAATATATTAATGATTGGGGTTTTGATATGAAAGTAATACCGAAAGTAGGGCAGGTTTGGAGTGTCGGTGGCGGAGAAGTTGAAATTACCAGCGTAGATGGTGATGATGTTTATTTTAAATCATTAAGTACCGCGTTTAAAGGTAAACAGTCAATAGCTAAATTTAAAAAAGACTGCACATTCGAGCCACAAACAGACCTTGAGTGGTTAGCTGTCAATGTTGACGAATGGAACGGAAGCTGCCGATTTAAACTTATATGTAGATGTGAAGGCAGTAGTGACGGGGCCAATTATCACGATGAAACTTACGACTGTAATGGCTACACCCGCCAGCAATGGCAAGATAAACGCAATGAACTATTTGGAGAGAAGCCGGTGACTAAAATGAAAGTTGAGTATAAGCACTTAACTCAAGCCAATACCGATATTTGGGATTTAAAACTAATGCTTGAAAATCAGGAGTTATTTAGCCGTAGAAGCGATCAGACTTACAGCTTGTATTCCAGCAACGCAGCGCCATATA
>Ga0193951_1000103_pt1 | contig 36589 bp, 27 predicted proteins | sample BB_2_MG_FD_140370 | JGI IMG/M metagenome (GOLD analysis project Ga0193951, IMG submission 140370) | Microbial mat bacterial communities from the Broadkill River, Lewes, Delaware, United States - BB_2_MG | ecosystem: Environmental > Aquatic > Freshwater > River > Microbial mats | place: USA...
ACACTCACAACTAAAACCTATTTTCTATTAAAAGTACCCTTGTTTTTTACGATCTTCCATGGCCGTTTCTGCGCGTTTATCATCAGCACGTCCACCACGTTCTGTCGTTCTGGTTGTTGCAATTTCTTCAATAATCTTATCTAAATTATCTGCTTCAGATTCTACAGCTCCCGTAATTGGCATATCTCCGCAAGTACGGTAACGGATGGTCATATTCACCACCGCTTCATTTTCCTTTAATTTAATAAATTCTGAATTTGCTAAAATCACACCATCTCTAACCACACAATCGCGCTGATGAGAGAAATACAATGATGGCAACTCAATATTTTCTAATTTAATATATTCCCAAACATCCATTTCTGTCCAGTTAGAAATAGGAAAGACTCTAAAATGTTCACCGTAATTTTTACGTCCATTAAAGAGATTCCACAATTCTGGTCTTTGATTTTTAGGATCCCATTGTCCAAACTCGTCTCTATGCGAAAAGAAACGCTCTTTAGCACGTGCTTTTTCTTCATCGCGTCGTGCACCTCCCATAGCTGCATCCACTTTATACTCCTCGAGTGTATCTAACAGGGACACAATTTGAAGTGAATTACGCGAAGCATCAGCACCAGTTTCTTCTTTAGCTCTGCCTTTATCAATCGCTTCTTGCACAGAACCAACGATAAGTTTAACCCCAAGTTTTTCAACTAAGGCATCCCTAAAAGCTATGGTTTCCGGAAAATTGTGTCCTGTATCAATATGAATTAAAGGAAATGGTATTTTTGCAGGAAAGAACGCTTTTTTTGCCAAGTGCGTCAACAAAATGGAATCTTTTCCGCCTGAAAATAAAAGTACGGGATTTTCAAATTGTGCAGCAATCTCTCTTATCACAAAAATAGCTTCCGATTCTAATTCTTTTAAATGATTAATTACGTAATTACTCATGTTTTTTATTTTAATTTTTGAATAATAAAGTCTAAAATAGATTGAACTGATGTTTCTATATCTTGATGATCTGTGATAATTTCTAAATCTGGATGCGTTGGAGCTTCATATGGAGCTGAAATGCCAGTCATGTTTTTAATTTCGCCAGCTCTCGCTTTCTTATACAAGCCTTTAACATCTCTACGCTCACATTCTTCCAAAGACGTGTTGACGTAAATTTCAATAAAATTTTCAGACCCTACTATGTTTCTTATATTTTCTCTATCTTCAATGTAAGGTGACACAAAAGCTGCTAAGGTCACGACACCTGCATTCACCATTAAGTGCCCAACTTCGGCAATTCTCCTAATATTCTCAGTCCGATCTTCTGGAGCAAAACTCAGATCCTTGTTAATTCCTTGCCTTATATTATCTCCGTCTAAGCTAAACGTTGACATCCCTTTTTTATGAAGTTCTACCTCAACCAAATTAGCTAAAGTGGATTTCCCTGAACCCGACAAACCCGTAAACCAGATTAACAATGCGCGATGCTTATGCCGTTTCTCGCGATCCTCTTTTGTTACTTTATAAGTATGCTTGACCGTATTTAGACTCATCATTTACTTCGTTTTTCTAATTTTTCTAATTGTTTTCTCCTCTGCCTTTTATCTAAACCAAAATCAATTTGATACCACAGTTTCTCGTGACCAAAATACAATAACATTTTTGTTAACACCTCAGCACTTCCAATTTTTAATCCTGTTAAAGGATTACCAGTCACTATCCAACCCAAGACAATAGTATCTATAGTACCAACTGCTCGCCATGAAAATGTTTTTAAAATATGCCGCTTGTTGGATGAGGCTATTTTTGATCTGAACCAAACACGCTCGTGCAAATAATACAACACCATTTTGGTGACAAGCTCCATAATGGCTATCTGAGATCCCAGCCTTATATTACCAGATATCAACCAAGACAATAAGAACGTATCTAAAGTCCCTATGATGCGCCAAGTTATGGTTTTGGCGATATGTCGTTTACTAATTTTCATTTGTCTGCATTGTAATTTATTTTACAACAGCTTTATTTGATATATTACTCCACTAATTTAGTAGAGTATTGAAATTATTTTGCAAATCTAAAATAAATTCTCATACAACCTTCATGTTAACAAGAATTAAACAGTCCTGATATTAGAATTACAACATAAGCCAGAATTTCTAAATTTCACATCTCTTTTAATCCATAAATTTTTATTTCAATAGTTAGGTGTTTAGACACCGTAAAAAGCCATAATTCTATAAACCCTATCAAAACTCATCACCCCAATACACGTAAACCCCTTTCATTCAATCTTGTAAATTACATATTTCAATTATAACTGCTTTGAAACTATTTATAAAAGGCCTCCGAACAACAAAACCTGCTAATGTCTTGATTTTTAACACTATATACTAAACACAGCTTTTTACTTAATGTAAGGGTAATCGTTTGGTAATATTAAATTTTAAAGTTAATAAAATCTTTTATTATATTTGCCAACCCTCAGATTTACAGTACTTATGGCTTGTTTTGGCTTTTTAACTATTAATAACATTTTATATTGTTGTACCGTTGTAATTTGTAAGTATTTTCCTAAAAAAACATTTATAACCTACATTTAGATTTAAAAAATTAGAAACAAATTAACACATGAAACACATTTACGTATTTTTAATTGCTCTTTTTATTGGGAGTATTGGTTTTGCTCAATCAGTGATAGCTTACCAAGGTTTTGAACAAAACATATCAGACTCCTGGGCTACAACGTTTTCTACTCCTGCTTGTACTTCTGGATCTGATCGATGGGATTATTCGACTGAATTAAATAATATAAATCCTTCGGCAGGATCTCAATTTTGGGGAATTACAGATCTAAATGGAAATTGTGGAAGTTCATCTGGAGAGAGTATAACATTTAGCGATATTTCCGTATCCAACTACACATCTATTTCAATTAAATTCGATTATGAAATAATCGGATTTGATAATGGCGATGATCTCTATTATACAATTATCTTAGATGGCATATCTCAATCAGAGATTAAATTAGTTGATGGGTCTAGTAATTACTCAACAAACGGATACTTAACTCAAACTCTCAACATACCAGATGGAACTAATTCAGTAGGTTTAGAAATCAGAGTTACTCAAAACGGAGGTGATTATGCTGGTTTAGACAATTTCATACTTGAAGGTATTGCTAGTCCAACTTGTACAGCCCCAATAACCCAAGCTTCGGCTTACAACACAACCGCTTTAGGCACAACCTCAGCAACATTAAACTGGACTGATGGAGATGGTGATGAAGTCTTAGTGGTTGTCAAAGAAGGTTCCGCTGTGGATGAAGATCCTACAAGTGGAACTGCTTATACAGGTAATACAACTTTTACTTCTGGAAACCAAATAGGCACTGGGAATTATGTGGTACACGCTGGTTCTGCAACGAGCTCAGTAAGCATTACTGGCTTATCCGAAGCGACCACGTATCATGTTGCTGTTTATGAATATAATACTACTGACACCTGTTATTTAACACCTGCCTTAACTGGTAGTTTTACAACAGGATGTTCTACACCTTCTGAAGTCAATTCATTTACAGCTACAGCAGGTAACGAAGAAGTTGATTTAACATGGACTAACGGTAGTTGTTATGATGAAATCGTAGTCATCGCTAAAGAAACATCTGCAGTAACAGTTACACCAACCGGTGATGGTACTGCATACACCGCAGACGCTGCCTTTGGTTCAGGCACGGATTTAGGTACTGGTGAACATGTTGTCTATAAAGGTACAGGGACTTCAGCAACTGTAACCGGTTTAACCAACGGAAACACTTACCATTTTTCAGTATTTACAAGAAAAGCTGCATTTTGGAGTACCGGTATTACCGCTAATGCTGTACCTAATTTAACGTATTGTACACCTGCTCCAACAAGCGTTGATGGAAGTGGAATTACAAATGTAACCATAGGTACAATTAATAATACAACAGGTGAAGAAGTTGGAAATTATTATGATTACTCAGCACAATCTACTAATGTAACTCAAGGACAATTAGTGAATTTTAATATTACTTATGAAACGGGATGGACATACGTGACCAAAATTTGGGTTGACTATAATAATGATGGCGATTTTGAGGACACCGATGAAGAAGTTTACTCTGGAGAATCATTAGCCAACAACCCTACCACATTAAGTGGAAGCTTTACAATCCCAGTTTCTGCATCATTAGGACAACATCGATTAAGAATTGGAGGAGCAGATACCGGCCCACCAACACCATGTTATACAGGAAGCTTTGCGAGTTATGAAGATTACACTATAAATATTACACCTCCAAGCACTGACACTTTAGTGCAGTTTGCTTCAACGTCCGCAACAGTATCAGAAGGAATAAGCACCTACGATTTAGAGTTTTCTATTATTAATGAAGATGCTTCAAACGCCACCACTTTTGAAGTAGCTTTAACAACTGGTGATGCCTCTGACATAGACAACTACTCTACTCAATTAGTAACATTTCCTGCAAATAGCAGCACTAATCAAACGTTAACGATTACTGTTACAGATGATGACGTTATTGAACCTAATGAAACTTTAACATTTTCAATACAAAATGTAACTGGAGGAAACAACGCTTCAGCAGGATTAATCGACACCTTTGATTTAACTTTAACTAATAACGACCTACCACCTTCTAAGCCATTACCATATAACGAAGATTTTTCTGATTGTGGTACAGCTGAATGGTCCCCTTATGACGAAGCTGGTAACGACGAATGGCTATGTTCTGATGGAGAATACGCCATAAATGGTTATCTCGGTACAGATGACACAGACTGGCTAATCTCTGACTTTAATGTTGATTTTGATCTTTATTCAACTGTAACGATTGACATTACAACCCGCGAACGTTACGGCGATGGAACAAATACTCCAGGCGAATTTGATTTGCTTTACTCCAATGATTATATGGGAGGAGATCCAACCGAAGCAACATGGACAGTACTTCCATTTGACCCGAACAACACCTCATATGGATCAAGCTTGTCTGCTGCTTCTACTACAACTGTAGATGCCTCAGGTATTTCAGGGAAAGCATATCTTGCCTTTAAATACGACATGACCTATGGTTCAGGTGCCGAGGATTGGAGGATACAAGAAATAGATATTTATGGTACACTTAATTCTATTTCTTATACTTATGATGGTACATCGTGGTCACCAAGTAACCCTAATGGTGCAGCGACTGCCAGTGATGATATTGTTATTACGTCTGGCAACGCTAGCATTTCATCTGACACGGCTATTAACTCCGTAACGGTTTATCCAGGCGCTGCTTTAACGGTTGATGCTTCAACCACCTTAACCGTAACGGATGCTGTTGCTTTAGAGTCTAGCTCTACGAGTTATTCTAGTTTAATCTTAGATGGTGCTATTTCTGGCACGATCGAATATGAGCGTCATGTTAACGGTAATGCTGGATTAGGTGACACTAATGCTATCGGAGATAATGATTTAGTGACACCTCCGTTATCAGGTCAGACTTTTGGAGCCTTTGCTGATGCCAATAGTAACTTATTGTCAAATCCTGGAGATGCTACAGAGAAAGCATTCGCTATCTTTGACAAAACCACTGGTGATTATGAGAATTATAATACAACAGCTAACGCTTCTACACAATTAACAGCAGGTACAGGTTATAGAGCTGCTACATCTAACACCGCAACACTTGTCTTTACAGGTAGTGCTCATACGGGAGATATCACTATGCATATAGACCATTCTGGACCAAGTTACCAAGAATGGAATTTAATCGGTAACCCTTACCCTTCTTATTTAGACGTCGATGCCTTTTTAAACTATGAAGTGGATACCGGTATAAAAAATATAGATTTATTAGGAGACACCTCTGGTATCTACGGCTATGATGGAAATGCAGAAAATGGTTGGGATATTATAAACCTTGCTAATGCCTCTGGAAGACTTTTAACACCAGGTCAAGGCTTCTTGGTCGGTGCGGATGCCGCAAATGTAGCTTCATACGATTTAGAATTTACAACGTCTATGAGAACGACAGGTACTAGCGATGATTTTATTGCGGGTCGTGATGCCAATACCTTAACGTATTTAAAACTTAACGCCAGCACGGCTTCGGAAAGTTATACCACGCAGTTTTACTTTAATGCTGCAGCGACTCAAGGTCTTGATGCTGGTTATGATGCTACCATTTGGGGAGGTACAGCGCCTAATTTCGCCTTATTCTCTCATTTAATTGAGGACAATAATGGTTTACCTATGGCACTACAAGCTTTAGATGTCACTGATCTTTCAAATGTAACTATTCCTCTGGGTGTCAATGCCAATCAAGGAGAACAATTAACGTTTAGCATTAATGCTTCTACATTGCCAAGTACTGTAAATGTGTATTTAGAAGATAATGTAGCCAATACCTCTACTTTATTGAATACCACTGACTATATACTCTCACCGAACACGGCATTACATGGCACAGGTCGATTCTACTTACGTGTATCAAACAGTACATTATCTACTATAGATCACACGCTAGAGCATTTAAGTATTTACACGCATAAAACGGATAAATCCATAGTGGTTGCGGGTCAATTATTAGCACCCACAACAGCAACTATTTATGATGTTCAAGGCCGTTTAGTCGTGTCGACATTATTACAAAGCACTGAACGCTCTCAAGCTATAGATGTTAGTGCATTAAACACTGGTATTTATGTTGTAAAGCTCCATAATGCCTCTCAAAATAAAACGCAGAAAGTGATTATAAGATAAGCCTTTATATAATTTACTTATCGTTTTTAAAAAACGCGCTAAACTTTGTTTAGTGCGTTTTTTTATTTCCAACATATCAAATCACAATAAATTTAACATAAAAACAACAATTTATCAACACGAAAACGTTTTCGTAAATTAGGTTGTTAAATAAGTCACCTATATTAGATACTGTTTACAATAAACTAATACTCTACAACGACTTTATTATGAATCACAAGGCTTTTAGGACCCAAATTATTTGCACCCTACTTACAGCATTTCTTTTAGGTTTTGCTCATGGACAATCGAATCATACTATAACTTTCACTGGTAATGCTAACGATTTTAATACTGCTGAAAAAATATATGGCGGTGATGATGTGGATTATTATGTGACTTACGATGATACTTATATGTATTTTGGTGCTTTTAGAGTCAATGGATCGTCGTTTGGTAGCTATGACCATTTTACCGTGTATTTAGATACGGATCCTAAATCTAGTTTAACTATAGGAAACGGAAGTACAGTAGGTTTAAACTGGGATAGTCAAACCCCAACCATGCCCTTTAATGCAGATCATAGAATTGCTATTAGACATAACGCCTTAGGCGAATCTTTTCATCATAAATTTACTGGAGCTTTCTGGGATGACCAAACTAGTGGATCTACCTCGAATTTTAATCAATATACCACGAGTACAGCACTTGAGATACGCATTCCTTTTGCCAATATAGACGCACCCAAAGGGCTTTATTTTTCTATGTACATGTCGTATAATGGTGGCTTTTTTGCAACTAATGATATTAACTATCCTATTTCAGTCTCAGGAAGTACGTTTTCTGGTTTTTTCGGTGGTATAGGATTAACCTCAACGGGTTGTAACCCTGTCAATCACCAGAATCAACCAATAGAAGGCACACTAGTCAACGCTAATCCAGTTGCGAATACAACATATGCATACATTAACATTGATGATGGTGACTATAGTGTTACTGGAGATATTTCTTTGGTCTCGGGAGGAAGTGGAGCTATTTCTCCAGGTAGATCACTTACTGTTAATGGTAACTTTGAAAACAATGGTTATTTTGAACTTCAATCAACATCAAATTCTTATTCTAGTCTAATAACTACAAGTACTTCTGGAAATATAAGCTACAAGCGCTTTGTAAACACACTTAGCACAGGAACAGGAGGCAATGATTTAATTTCACTTCCCTTAATGTCAACGGGACTAACTTTTGACACCTTTATTACCTATGGCACTAATGTTACTGATATTGCTGACAATGGGACTTATTATGCTTTTGCCCCTTATAATAACCTTAGCGCAACTGCCTATGAGAACTTTACAATGAGTTCCACCGATATTTTACTCAGAGCGAAAGGTTATAGGGTTGCGACTGATAGCGGCAATCTATTAACCTTTACAGGAACGCCTGAAAATGGTACTGTCACAATCCCAATAGTGAGTCCTGCTACAGGGAGTAAATGGAACCTCATTGGTAACCCTTATCCAAGTTATGTCGACGCCGATTTATTTTTAAGTCCTGATAATACTAACCTATTAGATCCTTCTGCCGTTGCCATTTATGCCTATAATTCAGGAACCTATACAGGGTCAGCTCCCACAACAGGTAACTTTACGATTATTAATAAGGCAACTATTGCCGCCTTAACAGGAGAGAACTTTAATATAGCCCCAGGACAAGGCTTTTTTGTAGCCTCAAATGCTACTGGAGGAGCTGTTGCGTTTACACCTGCTATGCGCACCAATAGTGGAGATGATGATTATATTTCTGGTAGAGCGCGTAATGTCAATGAATTCTTTAAAATTAATTTAATTAGCTCTGAAACTTATGCTACAAGTATTTTCTTTAATTCTAATGCTAGTTTAGGTTTAGATCCTGGTTATGATGCTGAGGTGTATGGTACAGATTCTGAAAACTATCCTATATTTTCACATTTAGTTGAGGACAATATTGAAATCCCTATGGCCTTGCAAGCCATTGACAATACGAATTTAAATACTGTTTCTATCCCATTAGGTGTTAACGCTAACCAAGGAGAAACTATTACCTTTAGTATAGACGCCTCTAACTTATCTAGTACAACTCTAGTATATTTGGAAGATACGGTTGCTAACACATATACCTTACTCAACTCTGAAGATTACACTGTAACACCAAGTACTAACTTAAGCGGAACGGGTCGATTTTATTTACGATTTGAGAATACAACTTTATCGACGGTTGATCCCCCTATAAACCCTATAAATGTTTATCACCATCCTGATAAAAAAGCAATTGTAATTACAGGTGAATTAGTAGCGCCTACTAAAGCTATAATTTACGATATCAATGGCCGAAAAGTGAGTGCAACAGTTTTAGAAAACAACAGCGAATCACAATCCATTGATGTCTCAAAATACAGCCCAGGTCTATACATGATACAACTCATTGATAATCTAAACATTAAGACTAAAAAATTAGTGATACACTAATATTATACATTACTTTACATAGAAAATTGTCTAAGCTTTCTTTGCTAATGTTATTTCCAACGTTTTTCATGTATTATATTATGTATAAAAGTGCCTATGAAAATCCTTAAAAGAAAAATTATTTGAAGGTTTTAAAACCATAAGTTCATTTATGACGTATATAATGAAGACATACTTTAAACGTTGTATATGTATCTGGGTGAGAAGTCTATGTCATTTAACAGATAACTATATTGTTTCGTAGAATAAATAAGGATTAAATTAAACCTTTTCGTATTATTACTTTTTTAAATAAATAAATTTATTATTTTTGAACTCAAAATTTAGGGCAAAAGCCATGAAGAAACACAACAACTCAGATAAAATCACTCGTAAGGAAGCCATTTCTAAAATGGGTAAATATGCTGCATTAACAGCAGTAGGCACATTTGTGATTTTAAATCCACTTAAATCGCAAGCACAGTCAGTGCCTCCTACTCCGGGTGGAGATCCATTCTCTTAAGATTAACTCTTAACCTTTATTTTGAACTCTAATTTAGCACCAACATGTAAAAAATTGTTTGGTGATTATTGGGTATTGTGGTATGCTATATCTAATAGTTACAGCGTTGTTAGTTTAGAATTCGAAGCCCTATTGGACATTTATTTATCCGCTAATAGCTACAATGCGTTTTCTTCTGCCACTCCAATAGCACTTAATGTAACTGAAAAAGAGCGTATTTTTAAATCGTTACATAATTACTTAGAAAGCTGTAACCAACCTTACGTTTTATCTGATAAAGATTCTATTGCGTTAAACACCGCGTTTAGAAATATTTCCAAACACTATGTATTTGAAGATAGATCTATTCAAATACACTACAGCTCTGAATCTGTACTAAAAATCATTCATCCAGCCATTGCATATTATTGCAAATCCTTAAACGACACCATTAATGTTACCTTTGATGTTCATTTATACAATGACCAGTTATGTCTATATAAAAATGAAACATTAATTACTGCTGTACCTAAAACCGATTACCATTTGGTTCAAGGTAAATTTATTATGCACCTTCTGTGTGAATTACACGATATAGAAGAGCAAGACTGGATTGGTACACTTCATGGTTCAACAATTACAGATGGTGAATCTTCTATACTCTTTATAGGAAAGTCTGGAAAGGGAAAAAGTACATTATGTGCTTTGTTAGCAGCTCATGGTTTTGATCTACTAGCCGATGATGTTTCGCCTCTACACTCTAATAATCGACATCTCTATTACAATCCTTCCTCTATTTCTCTAAAAGAAGGAGCATTTAATTTGTTAAAACCTTTTGTGCCTCATTTTGATGAATTGCCAATTGTAGAGTTTAATACAACTAAAGGTCCATTAAAGTATTTGCCTAGTTGTAAGCCCGAAAAAGACCACTATCCATGTCAGGCTATCGTGTTAGTTAATTATACACCTGATTCGGAAACTATTTTGGAGGACATTTCGGTTCAGTTAATTTTAGAAACCTTAATTGAAGATTCTTGGTTATCACCAAATCCTAAACACGCTGAACAATTTATTAATTGGCTGCACACGTTACCTCTATTACAGTTAACTTACAGTTCTACACCTAGCGTACTTAGTGAAATTGCAACATTGTTTAAACAATTTAATTGTCACAAATAATAGGGTGCCCTGATTAAAAGTTTATGAATAATTCAGCTAGCACATTTCAATATATTGCAGATATATTAAGTTTTAAAACGACTAATAAACAATTAGAGCCTCTGCTTAAAGAGCCCTCGTTTAATTGGGAGGCAATAGTTAAAGAAGCTAGTCAACACTATGTTATACCAACAATATATTGCCGATTAAAAGCAAAACAACTCTTGCACTTATTACCCGAGGACTTAATAAGTTATCTCGAATATATAACAGATGAAAACAGAAAAAGAAATACTGTTATCCTTGCACAAATAGCAGAATTATCTCAACTTTTTCAATTTCACAACATACAACATGTATTCTTAAAAGGTGCAGCACTTTTAGCTTCTGGCACCTACAAGGATATCTCAGAACGGATGATTGGTGATATTGATATATTAGTTCAGCCAATACATTTGATGCAAGCTTATAATTTATTACTACAAAACGGCTATAAATCTAGAGCTATGACTTTAGGTTCAGATTTTTTTGAACACAAACATTTACCTAGATTAGAAACCACGGTTACAGACACCCGTATCGCTGCGGTTGAAATTCATAGAAAATTATTCGTTTCCTACAAAAATCAAGACTTAGAACCAAAATCAATTTTTAATGAGCAGCGCTATAAGGGGTCTTTATACTTGCCTTCGCTGAAACATCTTTTAATGCACAATATTCTTAATCATCAGATAAATGATTATGGCTCCCTATATAATAATATAAATTTCAGATCGGCTTACGACACTATTTTATTATTACAAAATTATTCTCAGCCAAATAAATTATATCAGTTTAACCTATTTAAGCGCTATTTTGATTTTACAGGTCTATTTTTTGAAGACATTAAAACACTAACAAATGCTAAGTCAAATATTTACACTCATTTTTATTTATTTAAATTAAGACACCGTAAATTTCAAAAAAACTGGAATAAACTATTACGAATTGGGTACTTTATTCCGATTCTGTCAAATAGGTTCTGGTTATTTTTATCCAATAAACGTTATAGAAAAGCGATAATAACCGACAAAAAACGGGTATTTACTCATTTAATGTCCATTTTAAAGAAAAAATAAATTTATTTTAATTATAATTATGATAACTTTATATCTATAATTTGTTTTATAATTGATAAAGTTTACCTTTGAACTAAATAATTTTAGAATGAAAAAATTAATTTTAATAACACTATTAGTTTCATTTAGTGTGTCTTCCTTTGCACAACGTAACAGTAGGGCTAATAATGATTGGTACGTAAGTTTTGGCGTAAATGCCATTAATAGTCTAGGAACTCAATCTCCTTTTAACAGTCCAAGTGACTGGGCATTCCATTCTCCAATTTCTGCAGCAATAGAATACAATTGGAGTGATCAATTTGCGTTAGAGCAATCTATTACTTTTAATGGATTTACAGAAGATCACGTCATTGATGGAGTTAGTTTAGAAGAAGATTATTCTTATTTATCACTCGATACTAATATGAAATTTTATTTTGATCAATATATATTTCCAAATTTTAATTGGATAGAACTACATGCCAATGCCGGTGTTGGTTTTTTTCATGTGGATGAAACAAACATTTCAGCCAATATTGGTGGAGGTGCTTTATTTTGGTTAAATGGGAATAGAACTTTTGGTTTAAGAGTTCAGACTACAGGTAAATTTGCCTTTAACCATCCTGAAAGCGGCTTTGATAACAATCACTTTCAACACCACCTACAAGTCGTATTTAAGTTGTAACAAACGGATACATTTTATATAGAAAATGCCCGATAGAAATGTTCTATCGGGCATTTTTTATTGTACGTGAGCTATTATAAATCAACTGTCTTTTAATATTTTATCAAAATATTTGATAGTATGTCCTAATCCCTCTCTTAGTTGGACTTTAGGCTCCCAACCGTTTAATTCTTTCTTGGCCAAATCAATATTGGGTTGACGCTGTAATGGATCGTCTTGAGGTAAAGGCAGGTAAGTAATTTTAGACTTAGAATTTGTTAAATCTATTACTTCTTTAGCTAACTCTAACATGGTAAACTCTACTGGATTCCCAATATTTACAGGACCAACAAAACCATCCCTACTATGCATCATTCTATGCATGCCTTCAACTAAATCATCAACATACTGGAAACTTCTAGTTTGAGTACCATCACCAAAAATAGTAATATCATCACCTTTTAAAGCTTGAACAATAAAATTTGAAACCACCCTACCATCTTGAGGGTTCATATTTGGTCCATATGTATTAAAAATACGAATGATCTTAACATCTACAGCATTTTGATTATGATAATCCATAAATAAAGTTTCAGCACAGCGTTTCCCTTCATCATAACACGAACGTAATCCTATTGGATTGACGTTGCCCCAATAACTTTCAGGCTGTGGATGAACAGATGGATCACCATACACTTCGCTAGTTGATGCTTGTAGTATTTTTGCTCCCACACGTTTTGCCAATCCTAACATGTTTATGGCTCCCATAACAGAAGTTTTGATTGTTTTTATTGGATTATATTGGTAATGAATAGGCGACGCAGGGCAAGCCAAATTGTATATCTCATCTACTTCTACCGTATAAGGATTAGTGATATCATGCCTTACCAATTCAAAATAATGGTGATCCATTAAATGTACTATATTCTGTTTAGAGCCTGTAAAGTAATTATCTAAACAAATAATTTCATTACCCTCATTTAATAGACGTTCACAAAGATGTGAGCCAACAAAGCCAGCTCCACCAGTTACCAGTATTCTTTTCATAAATTAGTTATTTTTATTATTCAAAAATAAGATATATTTTTATTTATCTGAATTTAAGCTAAACTTAAAATTAAGCATTTGTTTTAATAGTTTAAAAAGTACAGGAAATTGCGACTTAAATTCAGATGGAGTTTCAATGAAATTTTCAAGTAAGACAGCAAAAAACTCATACTGATTGGTATACGCATAAGCTCTAAAATATTTGGATGCAATTAAATCTTGCCGTACTGATTCGTTGTGTTGCAAATACTCTGTTAAATTTTTAAACCCACGATTAAAAATTAAACTACTTATATCGCTTTTGCGAGAGGCATTTAAATGTATGGCATGACCAAATTCGTGAATGCCTAAATTTAAATTATCATCGCCAATTTCATAACCATGCAAAAAATCTTCCCAAGAAAACACTATCGTCTTTAAACGCGGATTTATTTCCCCTTTATGATAGGCTTTATTAATTTGAGAATAATATACCTTGGGATATAGCACCACAATTTCAATGATATCTAAATGGTAATTTTTAAACCCAAAACTCAGCATTGTAGCAGTGGCAGCAACTTTAACTTTCATTTGATCTGTAACCACCAATTCTTGTCTGCCAATAAATGTATTCTTGTCTATAAACGTGGCAACTCTGTGTTCAAATTGGCGTTTATCTTTAGGTGATAACGCTCGGTAAGTGGCATGCTCGTTTTTTAAAATTGCTCTTTGATTTGAAGTTAGACGGTTAAGTTGGAAAAAACGATATGTAAATAGTGGCTTGTTAAACACCGTGGCGTAATACACCTGAAAAATCTTTAGTAGTCGGTATACTATAAATAAGATGATCCCGACAATAAGTAGCGGAACCATACTATTTCTTAAGGTCTCCCATTCATATTCTTGTACTGTATTTACCACCATTAACACCACCAGTTAATAGTTGCCAATTGATAGATCTTGCAAAGCTTCAGTGCTATGATAGCTAACGAATAAATCATTCCTAAATATAAAGCAACATTATTATTTTCAAACATTATAATTATAAATATTTTAATAATTATAACCTCCAGCCTTTATCTATTCCTGTAAAACAAAAAAGTAAGTATGCCATAAACACATACTTACTTTTCCGATTCGTTATTTTTCGATGACGTTATCTACTATGGGAAGATTCCGCGTTGTACATACGCTTTTTCTATACGCTCAATTGCGATACAAAACGCTGCCGTTCTCATGTCTATACCTTCACTCTTAGAGTATTCATAAACTCTATTAAACGATCCATTTAATTTCTTAGTTAGCTTCTGTAAAACTTCTTCAAGATGCCAAATCTCACCGCTTCGGTTTTGTAACCATTCAAAGTAACTTCCTATAACCCCTCCTGAGTTACAAAGAATGTCTGGTATAATAATAACTCCGCGATCTAACAATATTTTTTCACCTTCAACATTTGTAGGACCATTCGCTCCTTCAGCGATTAATTTTGCTTTAATTTGTGAAGCATTTTCTTTGGTGATTTGATTTCCTAAAGCTGCAGGAATACAAATATCACAGTCAATTGAAAAGAATTCACCCTGATCAACAGGTTTAGAGTTTGGGTAATTTAAAATAGTACCATTGTTAGCACTATTGTATTCAAAAAGGGATTCAACATCCATGCCGTCTTGATTTTGAATACCTCCTTGTGCATCTTGAACACCAACAAGTTTTGCTCCATCTTTTTCTAAGAAATGAGAAGCCCAATACCCAACATTACCAAATCCTTGAACAATAAACTTCTTCCCATTTAAGTCCATGTCGTTTTTTTCAGCCCAAAACTTAATGGTTAAATACACACCAAATCCCGTCGCTCTATCTCTACCTTCTAATCCTCCACTTCCGTCAGGTTTTCCGGTTACCACGTGCTGATTTGCCGAGCGCTGAGCTGGTGGTCTTGTACTCATATAAGTATCAGCAATCCACGCCATGGTTTGACTATTGGTATTCACATCTGGAGCAGGAATATCGTGCTCAGGCCCAATATTATCTGCCAATGCATAGGTAAAACGTCTCGTAATACGTTCAATTTCAGATTCTGAATATAATGCCGGATCAATTTTAATTCCACCTTTTGCTCCACCATATGGCAATCCTGCCAAAGAGGTTTTCCATGTCATCCACATAGCCAAAGCTCTTGCAGCATCTAAATCTACAGTAGCGTGGTAACGTAAACCACCTTTATATGGTCCTAATGCTCCATTATGCTGAACGCGATAACCCGTAAACACCTCAACTTCGCCATTATCCATTTTTACAGGAAAATTGACTAAAATCTCATTATTAGTAATACTTAATATTTTTCTAATATTAGGGTGAAGATTAATGTGATCTGCAGCACTACTAAATTGCTCCATCACGTTATCCATCATGCCTTTTAAAGGCACTTTTTTATTTTTTATCTCTGAAATACTTTTTGAATTTCCCATTTATAACTTCTTATTTTTGGAATTACATATTTTTATGCAGCAAAAATAACATTTTCCGCAATATAAAGCGCTGATATTATTAAATATCTAATCGGTAATTGCACACTAAGAGACTTCTTAGCAAAATCAGTATCCTTTAACTTATAACCCTATCAATTATATACACAATTTGAAGCTGTTTGTTTAAAAAGAGTGTCCAATTATCTTTAAGATTAAGAGCCATTACTCTATTTCTCTAAGGTCAACGGTCATTATAAATTAAGGACTTAAAATTAATTTTCTAGAAATTCTGTAATGCTATTAGTCTGCATTTTCAATGGATTTATGTGTCGCTGAACGTAAAATGATAAACCCAATAATGGCAGAGAAAAATGAGCCAATTAAGATGCCTATTTTAGCCGAATCTATATATTCTGGCGTTGAGGCAAATGCTAAACTCGCAATAAAAATTGCCATAGTAAACCCAATACCTGCAATAAAAGATACTCCTAGAATGTGTTTAAAACTAATATCTGTAGGTACTTCGATCAGTTTAATCTTTTTAGCTAAAAATACAACGAGGCTAATACCAAGGCCTTTACCTAAGACCAAACTGATTACAATATTAATTACTAACGCTAATTCAAGATTCTCTGAACCCGCAATTAAAACTCCGGCATTAGCTAAAGCAAAAACTGGAATAATAAAATAAGCCACCCATCCATGTAAATTATGTTCTAAGTGCTGTAATGGAGATCGAAATTTTGACGCCCAATCCTCTAAATCGTCCATATGCTGAATTTGTTCTCTAGAAAGAATTGGTTTTTTTAGAACACTAGCGTTTTTAATATCATTGTAAACGTTTTCTAATTGTTCTAAAAATGTTGACGTCAGAATTTTTTGTCTTATCGGCACCGAAAATGCTAATAATATACCTGCGACCGTAGGATGGATTCCAGATTTTAAGAATAAGAACCATATGACCACTCCAAAGAAAAACATAAGAAACTTAGAATACACTCCTCTATAAGACAATATGTATAACACGGCTAACATCACTATAGCAATAAGCAGCAAGGTAATATTAATACTACCACTATAAAACAGCGCAATGACCAATACAGCACCTATATCATCTACAATCGCAAATGCCGTTAAAAAGACCTTAAGGCTTAAAGGCACACGATTTCCTAAGGCATTTAATATCGCTAGTGAAAAGGCAATATCAGTTGCCATTGGTATGCCCCAACCTTTAGCTGTATCAGGATTCTGATTAAGTACAAAAAAGAAAATTACAGGTACCAGCATACCACCTAACGCTCCAACTAAAGGAAATGCAATTTTTTTAGGGGAATTGAGCTCTCCTATTAAAAGTTCTCGTTTAATTTCTAATCCAATAAGAAAAAAGAATATAGCCATTAAGCCATCATTAATCCATAGAATCAATGGTTTTTTAAACTCAAACGTTTCTGTTACAATTCCTATATCATATTGCCATATTTCTCTATAAATATCACCATATGGTGAATTAGCCCATACTAAAGCTATTAGTGTTGCTAGTAGTAGTAAAATACCACTAAAACTTTCAATTTTTACGAATTTTTGGAATGGTGTGAGAAATACTTCTTTTATCATATATGTAATTTAGTTGCAAAAACGATTAACTCCAAATATAAGGTTTCAGGCTAAATTAGCTTTGAGATCACTTTCAATTTAATGAATATTTAACGTAAAATACGCATAGAAGACTCATTCTTAAACTTGTTAATATTCTAGATTACGCACTTTATTACAACAATGGTGAAAATAACCTTACGAACTTTTCCCAAAGTTGAATTGCTTTTGGTCTATTTAGCCATGTTTCTATATCAATTTTATGTGACGCTTTTAAATCGTGTTCAAAAGCCTCTATTAATTGTGAGGCGATGGCTTTACTATAAACAAATGCGTTGACTTCAAAATTAAGATCAAAACTTCGGTAGTCCATATTTGCAGAACCTACTATTGCTAAATTATCATCTATGACCATTGTTTTTGCATGCACAAAGCCTTTTTTATATTGATAAATTTTTGCTCCACACTGAAGCAATTCGGTGTAATAAGCATTTGCCGCTGCATTTACCATTTTAGAATCTGAGATACCTGGAATAATAAGCTTTACGTCCAACCCGCTTTGCATCGCTATTAGCAATGCATCCATTAAACTTTCACCTGGTATAAAATAAGGACTAGTGATATATATACGCTTTTTAGCTGTGCTAATAGCCTCTAATAATGAATAGAAAATAACGGGCTGTTTACTATCTGGACCTGAAGCTGCGAATTGCACAATATCATTCTTAATTGTACTTGGATTGGTATGGTCTGGAAAGTATTCTACAGCATATTCTAATGGTACTTTACTACAAAAATTCCAATCGCAGAGAAACAAATACTGTAAATAAGCTGTCGCTTGACCTTTAATTAAGAGATGCGTATCTCTCCAATACAAAGTGTTGGGGTCCCAATCATTTCGGTATTTATCGCTTATATTAATTCCACCAATAAAGCAAGTTTCACCATCAACAATCACAATTTTCCTGTGATTTCTATAATTTAGTCGGTTAGCAAAAGCATACCATTTAATTTCGTAAAAGGGTACCGTCTGTATGCCTGCATCATTAAGTGTCTTTAAAAATGATTTACTTAAACTATGACTTCCAAAATCATCGTACATAAAACGTACTTCTACACCTTCTTTGGCTTTTTTAATTAAAAGTTCAGCGACAGTGTTTCCGGTGTTATCGCTCTCATAAATGTAATATTCTATGTGTATATGATGTTTAGCCCCTTCAATAACCTTTAATAGTTGTGGAAACTTTTCTTCTCCATTAATTAGTAATTTTACGTCGTTATTTGCCGTAAGTGGACTACTGCTAGAATGGCGAATAAATTCCATTAACTTTTTTTGATGCTCACTTATTAATCCTGATTGGTGAATCATCTTAGAATACGAGTACATTTTCGCCCTAATGCGCTCTCTTATAGGTTCGTCTAAATCTAATTTTTTACTATATAATTTCCGTTTACGATAATTGATTCCGAATGTAAAATAAAACACCATACCAATAATCGGTACAAAAACAATAAACAATATATACGACAATGCTTTTATACTACTGCGTGTATCATGTAATACCCTTAAAACCACAAACACAACTAAAAGTACATAAGCTAATTCGCCTAATAAAACCCAGTTCATCTCATCTCATATTTATGTTTTGTTAAGTTACTATATTTTTACCAAGCGGCAGAACACAACATTATTTTCTTATCGTTTTTATTACCCTATCTCTGCGTCATTTCGTAGGCGTTTTGAAGTATTAAACACTATAAAAATAAAATCCATTTTTGTGATATTTATAAAAAAGTTAGATGTCGGTTATGGGTATCAAAAATTATGAAGCAAAAAAAGATAAACTCCATAATTATAATTTATTATTCGATTAGGTAAGCTTATCTTTGCCAATTCATTTTTAAAATTTATCACTATGAAAGTTCGTGAGTATTTTATTATAATATCAACTATAGTTATCATAGCTATTGTAGGTATCGCATCTTTTTGGCAACCTATTTTATGGTTATTCTTATTAGTAGGTCCATTAGTCCTAATGGGTATTTTCGATATTTTACAAAAGTCGCATACCATAAGGCGTAACTTTCCCTTATTAGGTCGTTTTAGATATGTTTTAGAGTCGATTAGACCAGAAATTATGCAGTATTTTGTGGAGACGGATACGGAAGGTAGACCCCTTAATCGCATCTTAAGATCTTTAATTTACAGGAGAGCAAAAGGTTTAAATGACACAGAACCATTTGGTACACAAATGGACATTTATCATTCTGGTTACGAGTGGTTAGAGCATTCAATGTATGCCAAAACAAATCCTAAAAGTATTGGAGAAGTGCCCCGTTTAATCATTGGAGGAAAAGATTGTAAACAGCCTTATTCTTCTAGTTTGTTGAATATTTCGGCAATGAGTTTTGGCTCGCTGAGTAATAATGCCATCCTCGCTTTAAATAAAGGTGCTAAAATGGGAAATTTTGCACACAATACAGGAGAAGGAGCCATTAGTGATTACCATTTAAAACACGGTGGAGATCTCATTTGGCAAATAGGAACAGGCTACTTTGGTTGTCGACACGACGATGGTACATTTAACGAAGTAACATTTAGAGAAAGTGCTTTACGACCCGAAGTAAAGATGATTGAGATTAAATTATCTCAAGGAGCAAAACCAGGCCATGGAGGTATTTTACCAGCGTCCAAAAACACCGAAGAAATTGCAAAAATAAGACATATAAAACCTGGTATTGCAGTACACTCGCCTCCATCACACTCTGCTTTTTCGGACCCGATTCAATTTATGTATTTTATTAAAAAACTAAGAGATTTATCTGATGGAAAACCTGTAGGGTTCAAGCTGTGTTTAGGCAGAAAACAAGAATTCATGGATTTTTGTGAAGCCATGATTTACACCGGAATTCTTCCAGATTTTATTACCGTAGATGGTGGTGAAGGAGGTACTGGTGCGGCTCCAGTAGAATTTTCTAACTCTATGGGAATGCCTTTACGTGAAGGTTTAATTTTTGTACATGACACCTTAGTTGGTTTCAATTTAAGAAAAGATATTAAAGTCATTGTGGCTGGAAAAATAATAACTGGTTTTCATATGGCCAGAGCTTTAGCCTTGGGTGCTGACGGATGTAATAGTGCACGTGCTATGATGCTTTCTATTGGATGTATACAAGCATTACAGTGTAATACCAATACGTGCCCAGTTGGTGTCGCTACTCAAAACCCGTCTCTTGTAAAAGGGTTGGTTGTAGAAGACAAAGCACCACGAGCAAAACGCTACCAAGAGGCTACTATACATAGTTTCTTAGAGCTTGTTGCCGCAGCAGGACTGAACAGTCCGGCAGAATTAACTCGCGATCATATTAGTAAGCGTGTTGGACTTTACGATGTTAAAACCTATCATGATATTTATCCTCCTATTGAACAAGGTTCTTTACTGAATATTGATACCATACCAGCGGAATACAAAAAGTTTTTCCACTTAACGCGTATTATGAAGTAATATAACATAGAGATTACCTTTCTTTAAAGCTGCTCATTTTAAATACAATAAAATGAGCAGCTTTTCTTTTACATCATGTGATTTAAATTTCCCATTTAAAAAATCAGCTTGCTTTTTCAAGTTGTATCTTTGTCTTAAATCATAAAATCACAACCCTATTTTAGCGCTCATTTCAAAACACATTAAAGAATTATTAGAGTTCTTTAAAAGCACTAGCTTTTCTAAAGCCGTTTTAATTGGTGTAGCTGTTACCATACCGATTGTTTTAGGTATCGTAACCCAACAATTTGAAATTGGCCTAGCACTCTGCTTTGGCGCTTTTTGGTGCTCTCCCAGCGATGTCAGCGGACGCTTAAAGCACAAACAAATTGGCATTCTGTTCTCAGCAGTTTTAGTTGTAGTCATAAGCTTTATTGGTGGATATCTTAATATTTCAAATTACTTACTTTTTCCTATTTTAGGAGTTTTAACGTTTTGTATTGCTTTTATTTCCATTTATGGGTTTAGAGCCTCGCTAATAAGTTTTTCTGGTTTGCTAGCTTTAGTCTTAAGCTTTGCTCACACTTCAGAACATTTAGAAGTCTACCAATACGCCTTATGTATTGGCATTGGTGGCATTTGGTATTTAACCCTTTCAACCTTATGGTATCATATAAATCCTAAAGCACAAACCGAAGAAGCTCTAAATAAAATCTTTCTATTAACCGCCGATTTTTTAGATACCAGACGTCAACTTATAGGTGAGCAACCTAACAGAGCGGACTTGCAGAATCAACTTATGACTTTGCAAAGTGACCTGACAGAGCATCACGAAACCTTGCGTGAAATTTTAATCTTATCTCGAAAAAGCTCAGGAAAATCTAATTACCAAAGCAGACGCTTATTGGTGTTTATACAGTTGATAGAAATGCTTGAAACTGCTGTTGCCAACCCTGTAAATTATGATAAAATGGATGTGCTTTTTGAAAAACATCCTGAATTTAAAACCGATTTTCAGAATTTAATTTTTGAATTCTCTCACCAGTTGCGCGCTATTGCTAACACCCTTAATAAGTCGAAACGCTTTCCTCCAAGTAACGTTCTTTCCCAAGTCATAAAAACACTAGAAAATGACATTTTAAAATTTAAAAATGAAAATCACAAAGAAGATTACGAGCACTATTTAATGCTTCAGAATCTATTAGATTATCAGATAAAACAATTTGAAAAATTAAAGAAAATTAAATGGCTACTAGGCAACCCTAAATTATCATCGGACGATTTTATTAAGAATGATAAGCTAAAGCGTTTTATCGATGAGCAAGATTATAACCCCAAACTCATACTTAGAAATTTCAGTTTTAGATCCACCATTTTTAAACATTCCTTACGTTTAGCTGTTGTGGTTATGTTAGGTTATGGAATTGGATTATTTTTCGATTTTCAAAATCCATATTGGATCATACTTACCATAATTGTGATTATGCGGCCTAGTTACGGTCTTACCAAAACCCGCTCTAAAGATCGAATTATAGGAACCCTCATTGGTGCTGTTCTAGCGAGTGGTTTAGTTTTTTTAATTAACAATCCTTATCTCTATGGTGCGTTTGGTGTTTTATCTCTGGTGATTGCGTTTTCTATGGTTCAGAAAAACTATAAAGCATCCGCTACCTTTATTACTCTCAGTGTTATCTTTATTTATGCGATTTTACAACCCGATATTTTAAAAGTCATTCAGTTTAGAGTTATAGACACCATAATTGGAGCGATACTTTCTTATACTGCCATGCGTTGGCTTTGGCCTGCATGGTCGTTTATGGAAATTGGAGAGCATATTAAAGATAGTTTAAAAGCGAATACAGCTTTTTTTAAATCTATAAGTACCTATTATCAGAAAAAAGGAAACATACCAACGAGTTTCAAAGTAAATAGAAAAGAAGCCTTTCTACAAACTTCTAACTTAAGTTCGGCCTTTCAACGTATGGCTCAAGAACCTGAATCAAAACAGAACAACATCGATGATATTTATGAACTGGTAGTAATTAACCACAGTTTTTTATCCTCATTAGCATCGCTTAGTGCATATATTCAAAATCATGTAACCTCAGAGGCTTCAAAAGATTTTGAAATCATTTCAGATAAAATAAATTCGAATCTCGATACCGTCTGTTCACAATTAAAAGTCATAAATTTTGAAAAACGAAAAACTAAGACTTCAATTTCTAAACCAGACGCATTTAAATTTCCTGTGAATAGTCTTACCTCTGATGCCATTTCACAAAACGACAGCGAACACACCCATAAAGAAGCACATTTAATTTGGGAACAACTCTACTGGCTCTATACGCTGAGCGAAAAGATGTTAAAATTAACTCGTAATTATACGGTGGATTAAGATCTTCCGTCCGTATTAAATTTATAAAAAAACGTCTTTTAAAGCAGTGTTTAAAAGACGTTTTTTAAGCAAAAGGCTACTATTTAAGCTACTACAGGTTGGGTCTTATTGTTCGTTGACTTTGGAGCAACTCTAGATCTTAAAACCTGATTAACAATCCCTTCCCATTGTTGACCAATGGTTAATTCATTATTTAACGCTAGATCATCGTCATTGCTGTAAAGCACAAAGGTGGTTACTGCTTTATGATTTTTATACTCAAAAGTCAATTGTACCTTATCGATAATGTCGTAATGTTTCTTTTTATCTTTAATAAGTTTGCTTTCTTTCACAAATTTGCAAGCACTTATAGACTTTAAATCTACAACTTGCGCATAATCCGCATCTTCTGTTTCTTTATAAAAGAACACATTTTCTTCGGTAGTGTCTAAACCTATTGCAAAATTACTTTGTACTTCCGTTTTACCCAATTGCCGATGGTGTAGTGTGGCTTCAGATTGAAGCGCGTTATGTAATTTCTGTTTTCTTTTTCTGCGACCGACTATAAATAGTACAAATGGCAATATAACGATGGTAATGATAATAGCATCGATAATAACTAATCCTGTTTCCATGATATTAGATTTTTTTTGATAATAATTAAAAGTGTAAAAAAATGATACGGCAATGGCTGCCTTAGCAAACATCACTTATAATGATATTTGCCGCCATTTCTTGAGATAAATAATGTTAACAAAAAATGGTGCTACACGTTACTACCAAAACGAATGAAAAGGAAAAAGGATAACCTTTAAGTGAGCCTGTAGTATCTCCTTGTGTATTGCGTTTTCATACTGAGCACGCTGTACTGCCAATAAGTATTGACTGCGAAACGTAAGCGCGGCATTGTTAAAAACAATTTCTTCTAACGGTAAAGGTTCTATATCAACATTAGAGACAACACTAAATGGCTCTTTTTGAGCATTAAAAAACTGATGATGTGATGGATAGCGTGCAGAGATCTCATCTGAAGATTCAAGGGAAGTCTGTTCAATAGTACTATTAAAATCAGGTATGTTCTCAGCCTGCGCAGACATTGCAAAGCCAATAACAATAACAAATATTTTAAAAAGTGTTTTAAACATTCTTATTTTCAAATTGACTACAAATTAAACGTATAAATTAAGAACGGCGTACTAAATGCGTGTTAAATTAATTTATTTCAACATTTGTAATTATCATTTTGTTTTACAGAACGTATTAGTCTAATTGATGTTCAAAATAGCTATTTCTTACAAGTAGCTTGCAATCATAAAATGACTTGTGTATAGTAGGTATTTGTGAAGAAACAGATTTAAAGTGTGTTAAAGAAGGTACGACTCTTACTTTTATTTTTTCTTGAATAGGATTTGCAACGCGCAGCCCACACAATTTAGTAGTAAAAAGAGTTTCCATAAAAAAAGGCTCAAGCAAGCTAGTGACATCTCTTATTCTTAACAAAACAGAGCTTTAATGGATTGCTGCGCATCCCTTTAAGATCCGTTTTGAAAATAGTTTCAACAAAAAAACGCTCAAGCAAGCTAGTGAAATCTCTTATTCTTAACAAAACAGAGCTTTAATGGATTGCTGCGCATCCCTTTAAGATCCGTTTTGAAAATAGTTTCAACAAAAAAACGCTCAAGCAAGCTTGGCGTTTTTTCTTATGAAACTATTTATTCGTGACCGCGAAGGGATTCGAACCCCCAACCCTCAGAGCCGAAATCTGATATTCTATCCAGTTGAACTACGCAGCCATAAATTCTTGAATACTCAAGAATTAGTTTATAATATATTTAAGACAATTTAGCTTTAACAATGCTTGAAATGGTTTTTCCATCTGCTTGTCCGGCTAATTTTCCACTGACAATGCCCATAACTTTGCCCATATCTTTCATACCTTCTGCACCGACTGCTGCAATGGTTTTCATTACCTCAACCGTAATTTCTTCTTCGGAAAGTTGTGCTGGTAAAAACTGACTTATTATTTTAGCCTGAGCGAGTTCTGGTTCAGCCAAATCTTCACGATTTTGTTCTAAAAATATGGCAGCACTATCTTTACGTTGCTTAACCATTTTTGACAAGATTTTTATTTCTTCGTCTTTAGAAATATCTTCCTTAGAGCCTGTTGCGGTTTGTGCTAACAATATTTCTGATTTTACAGCACGTAAAGCGGCTAAAGCGACTTGATTCTTTTCTTTCATTGCTGCTTTCATAGCAGTCATTATATCTACTTGTAAACTCATAAATTTTGTTCCTTATAATATGTCTGCGAAGATAACAAAAAGTTCTTCTTTGGTTACAGAAGAAACACAGATACCTTCAAAAATTTTTACAAACAAAAAGCCCAAAACGTTAGAGAAACATTTTGGGCCTGACTTAAGTGGTGTTTCACTATAAGTTACATTTGCTATTAATCTACATTATCGTGTAGAAATGAATTATTACTTCTTAATTGGATATCGTCGTTCTCATCAGTTCCGACGGACATTCTAGAAGCTTTGGTTTCCGAAGAGTGCTGAGCATCTTCTAAATTAACACCTTGTCTTTTGTAAGCAGGTACTTTTTCAATTTCATTTATTTTAGCATCGTTAAACTTATAATTGAAATCTTTCATTTTTCGTCTACGCTCATCTGCACGAGCAATCAACATTTCTGAGATTGGACTGTTCATTGGGTCTATCTCCTCATCAGTTGCCGTAGTATTATCCTCCAAAGGAATTGTTTTCTTTTCAAAAACAATATCTTCTTTTACCTCTACCTCTTCTTTTTTCGTATTGATTGAAGAATTAAACGTTTCAAAATCATCTAAAGCATAACGCTTTTCTCCTTTTTCATTTACTTCGGTTACGGCTATAATTTCAACAGGTTCGTTAACATCAATACCTTTTACCTCTTCATCTAAACTAAAGAACATTTTCTCTTCTTCAGCTTTAGGCTCTTCAACGTCCTTTTCTGCTTTGTTAGTTATAGGCAAATCAAAAGAAAATGTAATTTGTTCTTCTTTTGGCTCTTCAATAACTTCTGCTTTATTTTCAATTGGAGTGATTACGAAATCTTCAGGTTCAGCTTCTATCTGTGGTTTTGTATCTAAAACCTCATCGTAAACGACATTCATATTTTTTAAGAAGTCTGTCGTTGCAATTAAATCGGTTTCAGAATTATGCTTTGCTTTTGGAGCATCTTTAACCTCGTCATCTTCTTCAAGCAACGTATGACGAACAATTGGTGCTTCCTTTTCCTTTTCTTTTTCTAAAACGATATCTGGTGTAATAATCGCTGGTTCTTTCTCTTGAGTACTCGTCTCATTAGCATCACCAAGTGCATGAATTACTTTTTTAGTCTCTGTATTAGAAATTTCATTTTGTTGATCTAAATCAAATCCTGTAGCAATAATAGTTACCGAAATAGATTCTTGCAAGGCTTCATCTTCACCAACACCCATAATAATATTGGCACCAAATCCGGCTTCAGTCTGAATGTGATCGTTAATTTCACCGATTTCATCAATAGTAATTTCCTGAGAACCAGAAACGATTAGCAACAATACGTTTTTAGCTCCTGTAATTTTATTATCGTTAAGTAATGGTGAATCTAACGCGCTCATAATCGCCTCTTGTGCTCTAGTTTGACCAGAAGCTGTAGCAGATCCCATAATCGCTGTACCACTATTGCTTAATACGGTTTTAGCATCACGTAAATCGATATTCTGTGTATAGTGATGTGTAATAACCTCTGCAATACCTCTAGAGGCTGTAGATAAGACTTCATCTGCTTTTGAGAAACCGGCTTTAAATCCTAGGTTACCATATACTTCACGAAGTTTATTATTGTTAATTACCACTAACGAGTCTACATGAGAGCGCAATTTTTCAATACCACGTTGGGCTTGTGCATTACGCATTTTACCTTCAAACTGAAACGGCATTGTAACGATACCAACGGTAAGAATCTCGAGTTCCTTTGCCATTTTAGCAATTACTGGCGCAGCACCTGTACCTGTTCCACCACCCATTCCTGCTGTAATAAATACCATTTTTGTATTGGTATCTAACATACGGCGAATGTCTTCTAGACTTTCTATTGCAGCTTCTTCTCCTATATCTGGATTGGCTCCTGCTCCTAATCCTTCAGTTAGATTCACTCCTAATTGAATTTTGTTAGGAACACCACTATTTTGAAGGGCTTGCGAATCGGTATTACAGATTACAAAATCAACTCCTTTAATGCCTTGCTGAAACATGTGATTGATGGCATTACTACCTCCTCCTCCAACACCAATGACCTTGATGACGTTTGATTGATGCTTTGGCAAATCAAATGAAATATTTCCAAATTCGTTGCTATTACTCATATATTATGGATTAACTATTATTCTATGTCTTGTAAATTTGAGATCACATTACTAACCTCATTTACGTGTTTATTTATTCTATTATATATAAATTTTACTTTAATGCAAAATTTTATCTATTATGATTCTTGGGTAGGAAAACTTACCTATTAAAACCCGCAAAGATCATACATCTATTCCGCTTTATCTAAAAAATCTTTAACACGTTCGGTTAATTTATCTAAAAACGAACGACGCTCTTTTATAGGCTCTGGTGCTATAGGTTCTGCTTCAGGCTCTTCTGGTGATTCTGCTTCATTTTCAATTTCTACATCTTCCTCAACAACTTCTACTTTTTTTCGTTCTTGTCGTTTTAAACCATCCATTACCAACCCTACAGCTGTGGCATATAACGGACTTGCAATATCGTCATCGCTATCTCCTGCTAAATGCTCATTTGGATATCCAATTCTGGTATCCATGCCGGTAATATATTCTACTAACTGTTTTAAATGTTTTAATTGAGAGCCACCTCCTGTTAAAACAATACCACCAATCAGCTTTTTCTTTTGCTCTTCGTGACCGTAATTTTTTATTTCAACATACACTTGCTCTATAATTTCCACAACTCTTGCGTGTATAATTTTAGACAAGTTCTTTAATGTTATTTCTTTAGGTTCTCTTCCTCTTAACCCAGGAATAGAGACTATTTCGTTATCCTTATTTTCTCCTGGCCAAGCAGATCCGAACTTTACTTTAAGCAATTCTGCTTGTTTCTCTATAATAGAACAACCTTCTTTTATGTCTTCGGTAATTACTCCACCTCCAAAAGGAATCACGGCTGTATGACGGATAATACCATCTTTAAAAACTGCTAAATCGGTTGTTCCACCTCCGATATCAATCAATGCGACACCTGCTTCTTTCTCTTCTCTACTTAAAACTGCATTTGCAGAAGCCAAAGGTTCTAGTGTAATGCCTTCTAAATTTAGACCCGCACTTTTAATACAACGTCCTACATTTCTTATAGAAGACACTTGCCCTACTACCACATGAAAATTAGCCTCAAGGCGTCCTCCATACATACCTATCGGCTCAGTAATTTCTGCCTGACCATCAATTTTAAACTCTTGAGGTAAGACATGAATAATTTCTTCACCAGGAAGCATTACCAACTTATGAACCTGATTAATTAAACGATCAATATCCTCTTCATCAATGACCATATCCGAATTTGGACGCGTTATATAATCGCTATGCTGTAAACTACGGATATGCTGACCAGCAATACCCACGGTTACATCTTCAATTTTTTCGGATGAAGCCGCTTCAGCTTCTTGAACCGCTTGTTGAATAGACTGAATCGTCTGTGTAATATTATTAACCACACCACGATGTACTCCCATACTTTTGGCTTTTCCTAAGCCTAAAATCTCAACTTTATCATACTCGTTTTTGCGACCAATCATGGCCACAATTTTTGTGGTACCTATATCTAGACCTACCGAAATGTTTTGTTTGTCCATAGTTTACTTTTTGGTGCAAATAACTTGTTTATCAAATTTTAGATTAACTACACTATAGCGATCTAAAATGTCATCTTTTAAAGCCTTTTGATAAAACGCTTTAAAATTGTTTAACTTTTTTTCGAGTTGCTTTAAGGTTCCTAAATGAACCGTAAAATCACGTTTTCTGATTTTGAAATCAATCGTTTTGTTTTCGTTCTGACGGATTTCAATTATATGTTTCTTTAAAAACTCATCTTCATCTACAAATTTCGCAAATTGAAAGACAGTAGCAAGGTTATTTTTCTCAATATTTCCGGTAACAAGTGGCACTCTTGCCGCATAATTATGAGACAAAGGCATAAACCCTCCTTCATCATCGATATAATATGACTCATTAGTGTTCACTCTCGCAATAGGTTTTTTCTGTTCAATTTCAGCCGAAAGTCCACCGTCTACTGACATAAACACTTCCGCCTTCTTTATCATAGGATTAGATTTAAGGGCAGATTCTAATTTGTTCAAATCTATAATTTCTTTAGATTGCTCCGAAACTGGTCGTTGATTTACTATTAACAATTTACTAACATTCGATTCCGTGATAAATAATTTGTTTTCGCCCAAAAACGTGATATTTGGAGCACTGACTTTTCTTGTTTTGTTTCGCTGATTAGAAAACGCAAACAAAAAGCCCACTAAAATCAATAAAGCCATGACTTTTAAATAGTTGAAATTAATTTTAGACATACAACGCTTCTTTTATATGTTTAACTTCAGCTCCAATATCTCCAGCTCCAATAGTTAATACAATTTGAGCATTCGATGTTTTTATTTCATCAACTAAATGTGATTTTTGAATTAATTTTTTATTCGGATTATTTATCTTATTTAATAACCATTCTGATGTCACACCTTCTATCGGCAATTCTCTTGCTGGATAAATATCTAAGAGTAAAATCTCATCAAAATTTGAAAGGCTTTCTGCAAATTCATCTGCAAAATCCTGAGTCCGACTAAAGAGGTGTGGCTGAAAAATTGCCACTACTTTTTTATCTGGATACATTTCCCTAACTGCCTGATGCACTGCATTAATCTCTTCAGGATGATGCGCATAATCATCAATAAACACAAGGTTATCCGTTTTTATCTGATATGTGAACCGTCGCTTTACACCTTTGTAAGACGCTAAAGCCTCAGTTAAATCTTTATGAGAGCAACCGTAATCTAATGCCATAGCCAGTGCTATAATAGCATTTGAAAGATTATGTCTTCCTGGTAAACTAAATCTAAAACCGCGATAAACTCCGTTAGGTGTTTTTACATCAAATACGTAACATCCGTTTTCTATTGAAACATTCTGTGCACTATAATCTGAATCATCTTCAACACCATAGGTTACGCCTTTTAGTGGCAATCCATTTTTTACGAATAGTTTTCCCTTAGGCTTTATACATTCTGTAAAATCTTTAAACGTTTTTACTAGCTCATCTGCATTTCCATAGATATCTAAATGATCAGCATCCATAGACGTTATACCAGCCAAATCTGGGGATAATGTTAAAAAAGAGCGATCAAATTCATCTGCCTCCACCACAGTAACTTCTGTACCGTTAATGATTAAATTAGAATTGTAATTCTCACTAATACCTCCTAAAAAAGCTGTAACAGGCACATTACAAACATTTAACAAATGCCCTAAAATACTTGTGGTTGTGGTTTTACCATGCGTACCTGCCACGGCAAAGCAAACTGTTTGTCTCGTAATTTCGCCTAAAACCTCAGAACGTTTTAAGACATTAAAATTATGAGCTTTAAAATAATTAAATTCCGAATGCCCCTTAGGAATCGCAGGTGTATAAACTACAAGTGTATTTTCAGGATCTAAAAATTCTGAATTGATGTGCTCTATGTTATCTTCAAAATGAATCTTAACACCCAAATCCTCAAGCGCTTTAGTGATTTCAGTTGGGGTTTTATCATAACCAGCTACCTGTTTACCGTTGGCCACAAAATAACGCGCAATAGCACTCATACCTATACCTCCAATACCAATGAAATAGATGGAATCAGCCCATCCTAAACCTTTCTCATTAGGAAGAGCCTTCTCACTTTTACTAATATGTCTGTTGTTACTATTCACTCTTATTTCGTCTCTTTTCGTATCAGTTTCCTCCCTTTCGGAAGATTAAAATGAGCCATTTAATAATTTTTCAACCTCATCCACAATATCATTTGTGGCATTAACTAATGCTAAGGTTTCAATATTTTTACTTAATTCTTTTTGTTTTTTTTCATTTGAAATCAAAGCTGAAAATTCATTCTGAAAATCAGCATCCAAATCTTTTTCTCGTATTAAAATCGCTGCATTTTTATCGGCAACAGATTTTGCATTTTTAGTCTGATGATCTTCTGCAACATTTGGCGAGGGCACAAAAATCACAGGTTTAGCAACAATACATAATTCCGAAACCGATATAGCACCAGCTCTAGAAATAATAACATCTGCAGCAGCATAAGCTAAATCCATATGATTTAAAAAGGCGTGCACTTGCACACACGGCATATCGTTATAGTGTTTATACTGGTTATAATACAATTTTCCACATTGCCATATCACTTGAATGCTTTGCGTTTCAAAAAATGAAATATTCGCCTCTATCAATTCATTAATACGTCGCGCTCCTAGACTACCTCCTAAAACTAAAAGTGTTTGTTTATTATGTTTTAGTTTAAAAGCGTCCTTACCCTCTATATGCTTATGTTTTACCTGTAATAAATCTTTTCTGATGGGATTTCCTGTTAATCGCAATTTCTCCTTAGGAAAGAATTTCTCTAAGCCATCATAAGCCACACAAATAGTATTTACTTTTTTACCGAGTAATTTATTGGTGATGCCCGGAAATGAATTCTGTTCTTGTATTAAACTCGGCACTCCCTTTGAAGAAGCCACTTGCAATAATGGACCACTTGCAAAACCACCAGTTCCAATAACAGCATCTGGCTTAAAAGTATTGACAATTTTTCTTGAACGCAGTAAACTACTCACCAATTTAAGCGGAAATGCTAAATTTCTTAAGGTCAATTTTCTCTGAATTCCTGAAATCCACAACCCTTTTATTTTATAACCCGCTTGTGGTACTTTATCCATTTCCATACGATCTGAAGCCCCAACAAAAAGGAACTCTGCATCTGGATAACGCGACTTTAATTCGTCCGCAATCGCTACCGCAGGATAAATATGCCCTCCTGTACCACCTCCTGATAATATGAATTTATATGGCTTCAAATTTTAATTTCTTTTTTCTATTTTATCGTTTTGCTATAAAAATGTTTAATTATTAAAAACACTCCCTGAAGGCCCCTCAAAGGGACAATCACTTACTTCAAAATCAGTTTTAACTGACATCTTCTTTCTACCCTTTTTATCTTTATTTTTCTCTCTTTTTCTCTGTGTCTAAATTGCTTCACTTAAAATAGACAAAGGATTATCTTCCGCATCTTCTTTTTCTTTTAATTCTTCGCGTTTAGCACTCACACTTAATATAATACCTATAGCCAAACAAGTCATCCAAATGGAAGTACCACCACTACTAATAAGCGGTAAGGTTTGCCCAGTCACCGGAAATAACTCTACAGCGACAGCCATATTAATTAATGCCTGAAACACAATTGGCAATCCGACCCCTAAAACCAGTAATTTTCCGAATATAGTATCTGATTTATGACTTACAATTACAATTCTAAATAACAACCACATATATAGTACCAGTAAAAATATACCACCATACAAGCCATATTCTTCAATTATTATGGCAAAAATAAAATCTGAAGAAGACTGTGGCAGAAAATTCTTTTGCACACTTTTCCCTGGTCCTAATGGCGAAATTCCTGTGGCAATAGCAATTTTTGCCTTTTCTATCTGGTAATCCGCCTCCGTATCTTCACCGTTTGAAAAATTTTCTATCCGACTCATCCAAGTATCCACTCGGTTTGGCATAGCCTCAGGAAATGCTTTTGCTACCAGAATAAAAATGGTTAATCCTAATAACCCAGAAAAGATCATTACAGCCAAATATTTTATAGGATAACCACCTATAAAAGCCAACATCATAATCATGGTAAAAATAATAGCTGTCGTCGAGAAATTGGCAGGAAGGATTAATATTAAAATAAGAAATACTGGTGCCCATAATGGCAATATTGTTTCTTTAAATTGAACCTCTTTATCCTTAATTTTAGACAAATAACGAGCCACGTAGACCATTAATACTACCGATGCCAATGTAGACGTTTGAAAAGACATCCCAACAATAGGAATTTGAATCCAACGACTAGCGTTTGCACCATCTATTGTAGTACCTTGAAGCATGGTTACCAACAACAACACAAACACAATAGGAATCATCACCATAGACAAGCCCCGAAAATACTTATAAGGCAACTTATGAACCCCAAACATAATGGCAAAACCCAAAAACAAGTGCATAAAGTGTTTTATAAAAAACGAAAACGTACTCGAATTACCACCATGGTAAGCTAAATTACTCGCAGCACTATACACCGGCAAAAAAGAAAAAATAGCCAATAGCGTGACTATAGCCCAAATGGCCTTATCTCCCTTAATTTGTTTAAATATATTTTGCATCTTCCGTTTTGTCATATCTGCAAAGGCAGACATCTAATTGTTTATCTTATTGTGGATTCCTGCTTGCACAGGAATAACAACATTCTATAAATTTCTTACTGCATTTTTAAATTGCCTTCCCCTTTCCTCATAATTTTCAAACAAATCAAAACTAGCACAAGCAGGTGATAACAACACATTGTCTCCAGCGCTTGCCAATTTATAAGCAATCTTAACGGCTTCACTCATATATTGCGTTTCAACAATAACATCTACCATATTTCCAAATGACTCAATAAGTTTTGCATTATCTGTACCTAAACAGATAATTGCTTTTACTTTTTCGTTTACAAAAGGAAACAACTCCCTGTATTCATTGCCTTTATCGACACCACCAACGATCCAAACCGTTGGAGCATCCATACTTTCTAATGCAAAATAGGTAGCATTGACATTGGTTGCTTTAGAATCGTTAATATACTGTACCTTGTTAATTTTTAACACATGCTCTAAACGGTGTTCTACACCATTAAAATTCTCCAAGCTTTCGCGTATGGTTTGCTTTCTTATTTTTAATAAATGCGCAACAGTAGAAGCTGCCATTGCGTTTTTCACGTTGTGTTTTCCTTCTAAAGCTAAATTATTTGTTGGCATAATGATTTTATTATTATCTATTGTTATTACTATATTGTTATTGTCTAAATATGCACCTTGATCCATAACTCGTGTTAATGAAAAAGGCAGTTTTTTTGATTGAATCTGATGCGTTTTCATGTATTCCAAAATGACCTCATCATCTGCATCGTAAATGAAATAATCATCTTTTGTTTGATTCTCTACGACTCTAAATTTTGAAGCAATATAGTTTTCAAACTTGTAATCGTATCTATCTAAGTGGTCTGGTGTGATATTTGTTAGAATCGCAATTTTTGGTTTAAAATCGATAATATCATCCAGTTGAAAACTGCTAATCTCCAAGACATAGTTATCGTAATTTTTTTCTAAAATTTGCTTCGCGAAACTATCGCCAATATTTCCAGCTAAACCAACATCTAAATCTTGTTGTAACAAATGATGCGTTAACGTTGCCGTTGTGGTTTTACCATTACTACCTGTAATTGCTACCAATGTTGCTTCTGTAAATTTTGAAGCAAATTCAATTTCTGAAACCACTGTAATTCCGGCATCACGAATCTGTTTTATCAAAGCCAATTTATCTGGAATACCAGGACTTTTCATGATGATGTCTGCACTTAGAATTTTGGATTCCGTATGTTGCTCATCTTCAAATTCAATCTCATTATTTAAAAGAACGTCTTTATACTTGTCTTTGATTTTTCCTTTATCTGAAACAAAAACCTCATATCCTTTTGCTTTCCCTAAAAGCGCTGTACCCACACCACTCTCTCCTCCACCAAGAATTACTAATCGAAGCCCCTTACTAAATCCTTCCCCAGAAGGGAAGGACTTTTTACTCTGCTGGTTATTTGTTGCTTCGTTCATTACTTTCCTTTTGTCATTCCTGCCTACGCAGGAATGACAAATTGTTTTATCTAATTTTCAGAGTTACTATAGTTATAATAGCCAAGAGGATTCCCACAATCCAAAAACGTGTAACTATCTTACTCTCGTGATAACCCGATTTCTGATAGTGATGATGCAATGGCGACATTTTAAAAATGCGTCGTCCTTCACCAAACTTCTTTCTGGTATACTTAAAATAACTCACCTGCATAACCACCGATAAATTCTCTGCTAAGAATATGCCGCATAGAATTGGAATTAACCACTCTTTACGCACTGCAATGGCAATTACTGCAATGATTCCACCAATAGTTAAACTTCCTGTATCTCCCATAAACACTTGCGCTGGATAGGTGTTGTACCACAAAAAACCAACTAATGCACCCACAAAAGCAGCAATGTATATTGTAATTTCTTCTGCTCTTGGGATGTACATAATATCTAAATAACCCGAAAAAACGATGTTACTAGATACCCAAGCAAAAATCCCTAAAGTCAGTACAATTATGGCTGAAGTTCCTGCTGCGAGTCCATCAATTCCATCGGTTAAATTCGCTCCATTTGAAACTGCTGTTATTATAAAAATGCTGACTATTATAAACACAATCCAAGTGTATTTTTCTAAACTTGGACTTATCCATGTGATTAAATCTGAGTAATCAAATTCATTATCTTTTAAAAACGGAATCGTTGTTTTTGTTGATTTCTCTTCGGCTTTAAATAATTTTGCAGCTTGTACATCTGGATTTTCGGCACGAATCTCATTTTGCTGAGCAATTGGCAATTTCTCCTTCAATGTTACATCTTGATGAAAAAATAAGGTGGCACCAACAATAATTCCTAAACCAACCTGGCCTAATACTTTGAACTTTCCTTTTAAGCCTTCTTTATCGTTTTTGAATTTTTTGATATAATCATCAATGAATCCAATGGTTCCCATCCAAAGTGTGGTTACAACTAAAAGGATGAT
>Ga0193951_1000104_pt1 | contig 36561 bp, 63 predicted proteins | sample BB_2_MG_FD_140370 | JGI IMG/M metagenome (GOLD analysis project Ga0193951, IMG submission 140370) | Microbial mat bacterial communities from the Broadkill River, Lewes, Delaware, United States - BB_2_MG | ecosystem: Environmental > Aquatic > Freshwater > River > Microbial mats | place: USA...
GGTGCAACTTATAGTTTAGCAGAAAGAAATATTGCTAAATTGACTCATTTTATTGGCAGTATTGATACAAGTGCTTCAGGAATCAAGAACGCAGCAATTAGATTTATCAATGAAGGTTATGGAATGATGATTCAAACCAAACTTTTAAATAAAATTGCAACTAAAGTTAAAGCTGATTTAGTTACTATCTTAGAAGCGGGAACAAGTGATACAGTTTATGGTGATACTGTTTATGCATCTTCAGGAACATTATTAAATCAAAATAATCTTGTTACAGGGGCTTTTGCTGATAGCTCTTTAGATTCTCTTTACAATATGTTTGCAGCACAGCAAGATTATGAAGGAAATGGATTATTTCATTTAACACCTTCTTTCTTCTGCGTAGATCAAGCAAGCCTTGCATCTATGACAAAAATAATTAAAAATTCTATGACTGTAAACGATGCTCATAAGAATATCTTAGATTTTCAAAATGCAAATGGCGCAGTAATTGTTCCTCTTGCAGTTAGTTCTGGGGTAGCTTATGTTTTCACTGATGATAATCCTTTAGTTTTCTTATGTGAAACTACTGAACCTGTTGTAAAAATTGGATTTGATGAGTTAGGAAACTTAGTAATGAGAGCTTATTTAATCTATAAATTTGGTTGGTCTGGTCGTCAGGGAACTGCTAAAGTTACTGGTGCATAATGATTACTAATCAAAATGGATTACTATTTTTAAATCAATTTTCTAGCATTGTGAAGCTTCCTAATTTGGAGGCTCTCACTGCTGGGGTTGATTATTCTGTTGTTACAAATACTCCTGTTTCCTGTACTGTTGTTAATTCTAAGCAATTAACTCTTGCTTCTTCTTTAGATGATGCAATAAAAGGAGATGGGGTATTTATAACGATAGGTGAATTTGACTTTAAAAATATAATTGATAATATTAATTCAGATAAAGACAAGATTATATTACTAAAAGAATTAGTTGATTTAGATGGTGTATTAATTCAAAGTGGAAGTGTTGAAATAAAATATTCATGGACTAATGCTATAAAATTAATTAATGTTGAAGAAGGCCATTATTTAGTAAAGCCAACTAATCAAAAAATAGTTGTAAGAAATTCTTTTGTTCAGCCTTATGTAGATTTTTCTGAATTAACTCCAAAAATGGTTGATACTATAAATCTAAAGGAAAGCAGGATTGACTCTTTAAACAAAACAGCTTTAAAAATGATTTATTCAGACTTATCAGGACTTGATAATTATTATGATATCATAGATGAGATAGATTTATGGTCTATCTTGTTTTTAAAGATTGAATGTATGCTTGAAAGTGATGATGAAATAAAACAGAACTTTAATAGTAAATGTACTCAATATAAAAATAAGATTGCCTCTTTTATTCCTACTGAGGGCTTTGTTGAGAATGAAGACGGCTCTGTTTCTAGTGAAATATCGGGATTTTCTGTTGGCGGGTGGTCCTTATGATCAATAAAGAATTATCTACTAATTTGAAGAAAGCCTTCTTGAAGATTGGATTTCATGAGAATAAGGGCGGTGATTTATCTATTAATGAATATGATGTAAAACTTAACAATGGAACTCCTGATGCTTCTTACTTAAGTCAAATAATCACAGTTGAAGCATTGTTTGAAAGAAGTACTTTAGAAGCTAAGTTTTATAATACTAATACTTTTCTAAACACATTAAAGCAATATTTTGTAGTATCTGAAACAAGTACTACAGAAGTTGATAATAAAAGACATAAGTTAATATTAACTCTTATGCAGGCAAGTTCAACTTGTTAAATGGAGGAATAAATGGCAACAGCAAATAGCAAGGTCTTGAGGGCATATTATACAAAAATTTCAGCTCTTGAAACTGCAACAGGTAGAACTTTCAAAGAGGGTGATATCATATTAGATTCAGATATAACAGGAGCAAGTGGTTTATCTTGGCAGCAAATAGCTTTAAATGGTCCAATTTCAGACCTTAAATTTATGACTGAAGCTTTAGAAGCTGAACAATATGGACCTTATACAAGAGATACTATAGCAATTAAAGGAGATGAAAAGCCAGAAGGGGTTTTAAATCAGTTTCATAACTCTTTAACTTCAACAACTCATTTAAATATCTTAAAAAATGCTCTTGGTGCAGTAGTTGCAGGAAGCGGTAACACTGATACAGTTGCATCAGATGCAATCAACTCTGCAACTGTAGATGCAACAGGAACAAGTATTGCTTCTGGAGATGTTGGTAAATTTATAAATATTGGGGATAATAAAACTGTTTTACTTAATGTTTCAGGTTCTACTTTAACACTAGCAAGTAAGATTAATGCAAAAGCAGGGGATACTATTCTTGTGCCTACTCAAAATCATTTTGATTTAGATACTTTAGATGATGATCCTTTTGTTTTATTTGTAGAAACCGAAAAAGATAATCACTTAGTTTCTTGGGTTCGTTTTGGTCTAGATTTCTCAACAGCTCCAAATCAACTTTTTAAAATGACCTTCAATTTTCAAGGTGATACAGCTCCAATTTCTACTTTAACAAATGCAACAATCGGGACAGTAGTTGCAGAGCAGGCAAGCTTATCTATGAGTACTACAACTTTCAAAGGTGTTCACATTTCTACAACAGATAATTACTGTGCTAATACTTTTGATTTTAAACTTACTAGAGATATGACTAGAAAAGCATGTCAAGGAACTGAAAGTCAAAACGGCAATGGTGGAACTGATAGAAAACAATATAAAACAGAATTAACAGTTGTTGCATATGAAAGCGGTTTAAACTCTGAATATGAAGCAAATGACTATATCACTGTTTTGGCTCAAAAATCTGGAATTGCAATATATGCAGAAGGTGCATTAATCAAGAGTGAAGACACAAATACAATTACTGATAATATGCATACTACAACTTATGTTATAAGTGCTAATGTAGATATGTCTAAAAAATTAATGATTTCTTTATAACAAATTGAAGGGGAAAGTGAAATGAGCAAATTTGATGATTTAAGCAAGCAAATTTTTAAAGATAATAAATTCTTAATGCAAACTAGTCAAGATTTCTATGATACTGTTGAAGATGAAATTACTATTGATGATGATGGAACAGAAGTAATTACTAGAACCAAAGAAGAGCTTATTGAAGAATTTAAAAAGGGGATAGAAGGAAAAGGTTTTGCAGAGATAGACGGTCAAGTAATAATTCATAAAATAGTTTTAAGTAAATTGTTAAATAAAACTAAGTACAATAAATTAAAGGAATTTGTTGCAACAGATCCAAGAATGTTCTTGATGAATGATTTTTTAATTGAAAGATTTGAAAAACTATTTGATTCTATCTTTGAAGAAGTTGTTTTTGATGGCAATGAAATGGATATGGTAATGCTTGATTTAAGAGATATGTTAAGAATTAGTGTTGTTTATATAACCATTTTTGAAGCAAGAATGAAAGAATTAAAAAAAAAATAACAATAATACGCAGAGTCTTTACAGAAAAAATACTACAAAATAGATATTCAGATTGCATAAATAAGCAATGCTCTGAGCATAAGTTTAGGGCTTGCCCTTTCTCTAAAAATAAGAATGATGAAAACTTTTTTAATGTTGTTGATAACATAGAAGGAACTGATATAATTATTCCTTGTGCAATCGTTACAGTTTTAGAGAATCCAGAATTATGGAATTTTTGGGTGGATTATTCTTATAAAGAAATTAAAGAAGATTTAGACGAAATGGATATAGTACAATCTTATATTATTAGATATTTCAAGCAAGATATTGAATTAAGCAAAGAATTAAAAAATTCTTAATTAGGAGTTAATTATGGCTACAGAAATAGAACTAGTTGTAACGGCAACATCAAACATAGACAAGAAGATGGCAGAGGCCGAAAAGTCTGTTAAAAAAGTAGAAACACAAACTGAGAAATCGACTAAAAACATGGAAAGCAAATGGAAAGGGCTTGGCAATGTAATACAAGGCGTAATGGGCTCTATGATTATAAAGCAGGGTTCAGAGCTTATTAAGAGCTCAGAAAGGCAATCTATAGCTTTAGAAATTTTAAAAGTTAAATCTAAAGATGTTTACAATCAGTTGCAAGAAACAAGTGATGCAACTTTTGGACTTGCTAATAAATTTGACATGGTCACAGCTGCAAATAAAGCAATGGCTTTTGGGATAAATTTAAGCGGAGGAAGATTAAAAGATTTAATGAAAATATCCTCAAAGCTAGCTTTAGTAATGGGGATCGAAACAAAGCAAGCCTTTGACGACTTAATTACATCTTCAGCAAGACAGCAAAAATTAATCGCTGATAACCTGGGTGTTATGATTGATAAGGTTGCAGTAGATGAAGCATATGCGGAACAGTTAGGCAAAACAAGGATTGAATTAACAGAGATGGAGCAATCTCAAGCTTTCCTAAATGAGATATTAAAAAAAGGTGCTGTTATTACGGGCGATATAACAGATGAGTTTGTTAAAATGAATACACAGGGAACAAAAGCTATAAAAACACTTGAAACAGCATGGAGCACAACACTAAACACTATTGCAAAAGGCTTTGTTTGGTTTGGTACTCAAATAGGTGAAGAGTTTGCAAAAAAGCAAGGCTACAGAGTAAAAGATATTAGAGAAGGTGACAAGGAATACAAAGATTACTATGACAGATTAAAGAAGTTAGAGGAGGGAAGAAGTTCTGCTTATCAACATATTCATAAACAATATATGCAGACGACAGAAAAAACAGTTATTCAAAATTATGACACATGGGTAAAATATTATAAAGCTAAAAAGCTACTCGAAAAAAGAGGCGTTGAAGATGATAAGAAGTTGCAAAAAGAAATACAAAGAAGAAATGAAGAGTTTGCAGATGATGGCGTTTGGGTAGATGGTCGAATTGTTAGCTCTACTTATATAGATACATCAATGAAAAGGATGAAGGAAATTACATCTAAAAACTTAAAAGAAACTAAGACTAAAAAAGGTAAGAAATCTAAATCAAATGCAGGTACTGATATCATGGGGGGGCTTGTAGGACTTTGGGAAGATACTAAAGAGTTCGCAGATGAACAATATTATAAGGCTGCCTTATGGCAGGATGATAAAATAAACACTGAAAAAGAGAGAATGATAAGAGCTGATACTGATTTAAGGTCTAGTTTATTTAATCAACAATTGTCATGGGAACAACAAGTTGAAAAAGCTGAAAAAGATTCTTTAAAAAGAAGAGAAGCTCAGTCTAAAAAATACTTTGGAATGATGCAAGGATACGGCTCTGAATACCTAAGCGCAATTATAACAGGACAACTTGATGCTATTCCACAAATACTTGCAAATCAAGCGATGATGTTTGGACAAGAGCTTTTTTGGGATGGTCTAAAGACATTATGGATGGGAACAGCACAAAACGCCTTGTTTCCTGGAATTGGAGCAAGTGCAATGTCTGTTGGAGTTGCTGAAATGGGTATAGGAGCTGGATTAATGGCTGCTGGCGGAGTTGCTAGTAATGCAATGGCTTCTGCTCCTCCTCCTGCTTCTTCTGGCTCTAAAGAAAGAAATAACGAGAGTGCAGGAAATGGAACTATAAATATGAATGTAACAACATCTCTATACGGCAGTAAAACACAAGCTAAAAAAGAATTGGTTAGAACTATGAGATAAACATTGAAATTATTATATAATTTGCTATACTTAAATTAGGAGGGCAAAAAATGGAATTAAGAAATATAATTGCTATATCACAGAAAAAATATGCAACAACGGGCAATATTTGGAATGTTGCAGGCTCTCCAACGGCTGGGGATGGAGTAGCAAGAACGGCTAAGGAATGGTTTGATTACCTTAACACGGATACAGGGGCAACTATTGTTGGATTATCTTCTTCTACATATGCGGAATTTAATAGATTTTATGTAGGCGGAACAATAGAATTTTTAGATTCTACCATCGCAATGATGCTAGGTTATGAAACATCTGTTGTTTACCCTGCTAGTACTTTTAATACTGCTGAAAAATGGGGTTCTTCTAAATTAGTAATTCAAAATAGTTATAATGCTCCACCTCTTGCAAATTCAATCCTTACAAGTTTTGAAGAAACATCTGTAGATTTTGCAAATAATACTACTATACTAAAAGGATTTGCTCCGATATCTGATTATGAAAACGATGATGATAGGGAAGGGTATTTGTGCAAAGTTAGTTATTTTCCTGCATCAAGAAGGAATGATTTAAAGCTGTTCTTGTATGAAAATGGGCACAATGTAGCTGAAGATTTAATAATTTACGGCTTAGAGTTTAAGATAGATAACACATTACTTTTAAATTTAGACTTGAGTAAATATTCAGGTGTTTCAGAAAACATTTCAAACAAGAATTTAAAGAAGTTTGAAATTGGTTTCATAGTGAGTGTGTAATGAAATATATTCAAATTGCGGGTTTTATGCCTGCTAAGATAAAAGCACCTAAAGAATTAAAATTTGTCGCTAGTCCTTCTATAGATATTGAAAAGATGGAAGCTGAAGAAATAACAGGTTTTGATTTTACTATGTCAAACACTGTTTTTGATAAATTCTATCAAACTGATGATTATGAAGTAATGGTTACAGATGATTTAAGCACTACCGATACCGTAATAGCAGTTGATGATTCTAGTTATTTTACTGTAAATGATTATGTTTGGCTGAAAAGTGAAGTTATCAAGATTGTTTCTATTAATACATCTACGCAAATAACAGTTTTAAGAGGACAATATAATACTTTTGCTCAAAAATATACTGTCAATACAGATACAGAGCAATATTATTACATAAGAAAATATCCTAAAACTTTCATAGGTCAAAGGGTTTTTCTGTATGAAAATAATAAATTGTTAAGTATTGGGTTAATTAAAGAGCAACCTGTTTTTAATAATTCCTTATTAAGTTTTAACTGTGTAAATGCAATAGAGTCTTTAGATGTAGATTGGACAATTCCAGCAAGCTCAGATTTAACAGGGTTAGCGGCTGCAAATACAGGAGATGAAAGAGCTGAAGCAATTAGTGTACTTAATTTAAATAAGGCTTTCGGAGTAAATAAAGACTCTAGTTTTGCTTACGAGATGCCTCCAATAATGGATTATATGAGGATTCCTTTATCAGAAAACTTAATGCAAGGATCTTCACTATCAACATGGATTTTTTTAAATGATTTAGGTACTTTACTAGAGTATTTAAACTTGTACGGAAAGGTTAATGCTTCAGTTTTTACATGGGATTACACAGAGGAAGTTTATACTTTTATGAATATATCAGATGTTACAACATTGGATACTGTAACGAATGTAACACTAGCATCATATAAGGATATAACAAAAAGCTATTCTTCTCAAGCTTATACTGGAATATCTCAAATATCTGTTAAGTTGTGGAATACAGTAATAAATATAAATAATACCAATACCTCTCAGTTTGCAAATAAAGATGTCTTTGAAATAGATTTAAGTAAAATATATGGTGTCAAGCCTAGCGATATAAATAGCATTATTTTTTATTATATTAGATTGTTTTCTATAATTTACAGTGAATTAACGATTCCAACTCATGCAATTAAATTTCAAGATTTCACAGAAGGTTTCTTTTATAACATACTGGATATAGACAAGTTTTATACTTTTCAAGATGTATCTTCAAGAGCCTTTTGTTTGTCTAAAGATGAAAATAATATAAAATTTCTTATTACTAGAGAAGTTGAAAAAAACATGATTTCCCCCGCTTTAACTGGCAGTATAGTAGCTACAAATCAATTTGAGCATGACAATACTATTCAAGATTTTCTTGAAACTACTGAAGATAATGTTGAAGATGCTGAAATCGCAAGATATAATTATAAATATTTTGAAGTTGGCGACAAGGTAATGTTTGTCAAAGATAATGGGACGAAAACAGCAGGATTGACAATTACAAGTATAGCATCAAACACGATAACCGTTTCGCCTTCTTCGCTTACTATAAGTGATACAGGCTATTTCACTTTTGATAATTATAGTGTTTGTAATGCTAGACAAAAATTATATTTCTTCTTAAATGTTAATAATTGGTAGGTAAAAATGTTAAGAACTGGATTAAAAAGTGGCAACTTAGCTGATTTTAGATATTTAAACATGATTGCTAAAACAGCGGAACAAATATCTAATGTGAATATATGCTCTAAAATATTAGGTCTGTCTGATGCAGGGGGAACAGATACTGCAAATTATATTTATCATACCCAAATTAGAGATAGAATAACTTTAGTTTCTGTTTATGTTTCATCTTCAAGCCTATCAAGCCCCTCTTATCCTTCTATAAGCACAGCAGTTGACGAAAACGGAACTTCTTTAATTGGTAGTTATAATTTCATAAGTGCTGTATTAGAAGAGTTTGATCATGTTGTAGATGGTATAACCTATAAAGTTACTTTTCTTAAAAAAACTTATGCGGTTGCAATTGCTGCATTGAACAAAAGAGTTAGATTAAAAATATATCCTTTAAGTTCTAGTGCTAAGGATTTTGATGCAACTTACTTAAATTCTATGTTTATAATGCAGATTGATAGCAGTTTAACAGGCATTACTTTAGCAGAAGATGAGGTTGTTGCAAGTTATGAGTACATAAACAAAATGAAAGAGGCGTTTAGGTTAAACATGAGCTATAATCTTGCTGTTATTGATACTTTGGGAAACAAACAGTTAAATTATAGTATTTTAAATTATCTTAATGTCTATAATGATTTATATGAAGTATTATCTTTAACAGGAGAAAGGGCATATATTGGATATGAGGGTGCTACTAGCTTCGAGACAGGCACTGCAATAATTTGGGATTTATTCTTGCAGTCAACTATCACAGCAGGAACTTTATTGGATTATACGATTTTTACACAAACCCAAACTAATATTAATAAACTTCTAGATAGATATTATCTTGATACAAGAATTGCAAATGGATTATCTTTAACTACTACAGATACTTTAAACAAATCCATCAATTCTATATATCAAGACGCTTTAAACTCTTATGATTTAGTTATGCTGAATAGAGATTTTGCAAATAGGTTACAAGGAAAATTGTATTATCCAACTATTGGTAGGGCATTAGTCACAGAAGGAAACCCCGAAACGCCTATTGACTTAGATATAATTATGAACAACAATATAGATAATATGAACTTTAGTCATGAATTAACTTTAATAAATGGCTATAAGTTAAAGTTTTCTATTTCCTAGAAGGAGTAATTATGAAATATTTACTAATCTTGATAAGTGTATTTTTAATGTTTGGGTGCTATGAAGAAGAGCAGGTGACCACAAACCAATTGCTCGTTAATCAGTGCGATGATAATAGTGATTGTATTGATAATGATTTTCCCTTATGTGTTTTGACAAATGATTTAGATAATAAAACGGAAAGATATGAATGTGTTCCTTATAACTGTTTTGGATGGGGAGGCGGTGCAACAGGGGATGGAAATCCGATTGTATCATATTCAAGAGATTTACAAGGTAATTGCTCAAAACATATAATTGATGAAAACTAATAAATCCAATAATCTTGACAAATTTAATTAATAAAGTTATAAATAATCAGTCTTTAATTATTTCTTAGGAGGAAATATGTCAATTATAAAAACTACAGGCTCAAAACAAGTTGAGTTTTTACAAGCAAATTATAACGGAAGAATGCTGTCTTTAAAATCAGTTGGAGGATCATGTCATTATGTTCCTGTTTCAGATTCTAGTTTATTAGCTGGAATTACAGCAATTAGAACAGCAGAAGCAACAGTTACAGTTTCAGATATGGTAGAAGCTGCAAGTGGTGTTATTACTTATACTGTAGCAGATTCAAGTTTATTCAGAGTTGGCGAGTCTATCCCCGTTTTACAATCTTCCGTTCAAGTTGGAGCAATTACAGTTAAGTCTTTAGCAAGTGCAACAACTATAACAGCTAATCAGTCAAATGGTTCAAGTTATACACCTGCTGATGATGATGACTTATTATTAAGAGAAGATGAATTTATTGCAGAAGATGATAGTAATAAATTTGCAAGTAATCAATATAAATACCTAGTTCTTCAGTCAGAATCTTCATCTGTTAAGTTAGTAGTAGAATTATTAGGTACGGGTCTAGTAAAAAAGTATTAAGCCGAGCAAAGATTTTTCCTAAATGCTTACCTTCTCAAGAAGACCTTGAGGCTGTGTATTTAGGAAAAGTTGCCCCTTCCTCGGCGGGGGTGGTCTATGATGAAAGTGGAAATAGTAATGATGCACAGCTGGTTAATTCTTATGCTATGCAAGGAGATGGGGTTGTATATGCTGAAGCAGGTAACGCAGCAGTTCATGATGGCTTAAATTTTACAGGTGCTATAATTTGGTATAACAATGATACAATAGGCTCTCTAGGTGGTAAATTTTTAGCTTCAGTAGGAAATAAAGAGTTGACTTGGTATCAAAGTACTATTACTAATTTAAAATTATTCTATAGTGGGGATGGCATAACAGAATCTGTTGCTAATTTTGCTATTATTTCCGGGTGGAATACACTTGAATATGAGTTTAATAATGGTGTTTTTAGTTACATATTAAACGGAGTTTCTAGTTCTCTAACTTTAGCATATACTAGCATAAATACAGGGGCGGCTAATCTTAGTTTATTCGCTCAAACGGGTGGTATTGCAAAGTTTAGTGGCAAAATAGCTTATTTTAAATATGGAAATGCAGAGTTTAATCTTTGCAATGGTGGCTTAATAGAAGCTATCCCCAACACTGGAACTGCTGGAGGCGACGCAACATTATTTAACGCAACTTATCCAACTTTATGGGCTTTACAAGATGTTTTCCATTACAATTTCCTAAACGGTTTTGACCTCTACGAAAATGGAAATGTAGCTGAAGAAATCAGAGTTCCTATCGGTCATACATTTTCTCAAGTAGGTTATACTTTAACTTCTAGCAATCTAGCAGGGATTTGGCATAATGGAGCAGAAACAGAGATAGAATTTCCTGCTACCCTTTCTTCTGTACAAGATGTTACTCCTATAAGTAGTTTAACAAATAATAAATATTTGGAATTCATAAATGGAAGTGTTAAGGAAGCTACTAATCAGGTAAATGTATTTGAGGTGGTCAATGGAGCTAGATTTTTCGCAGCAGCTGGATCAACATCTTATTTATGGTTTAATAATGCAGAAGCTATAGCTGGAAGAACTTATAACTACTATTTAGAGGTTATCGGGACAACTAGTTCTATATATTTAACACTAGGAAATATTAATTTTGGTTCTTTTTCTAATGGAATATATACTGGTTCTTTAACTCCAACCGTAGATGGCAATATAAGACTAGCTAGAAATACTTCTCCAGTTGATTTAATAGTTTCTAAACTCTATGTTTGGGAAGCAGACACAGTTCCACCTCTAAGCTACGAGGAAATGGAGTCTAATTATAATGGTGCTGATATAGTATTTAGCAACACAGAAGAGAATAAGAAGAAGAAGATAGTTGCTTATGACAGTGCAAGAACAACAGACGAAATGATAACAATTCAAAAATGCATAGATGCAAAAACAGGAATTGATGTATTAAATGATGAAAATGGCCCTGTTTATAGTGTAGAGGGGTTACTAGTCTTAATTCCATAAAGGGGGATAAAATGACTCAAAAATTAAGTAAAACAGTGGATGCTGTTAATGCTATTATAAATGAAATAACTGCAACAACAGGAGATGATGTTGGTCTATCTATCACAACTGGTCAACTAAGTATAGGCTCCCCAGGAAGCCCTCAAGAGGCTGTTTTTGGAGGTGGGGATTCTTATCCTGTCGGGAATAATAATTCTATTGCTTTTCATGCAGATATGGCAAATTTAACTGATTTGGTTCTAACAGGTGCAACAGATGTTACAATTATCTTGGGCTCTGATAATTCAAGTAATACTGGATTATTTGGAGGAACTGCAGCAGGCAAAATGCTACTTGTAGGCTCCGATTATCCGTTTGGTGGAGCTAAAGCAAAGATTATAACTAAAGCTGTTATGGATGCAACTCTTGTAACTGCTGAATATATGGCGAGCTCTAATGTGTGGATTCCTGCAACTGTTATGGCTACGACATCAAGCGACCCAAAAAGGCAAATGAATATTGAAATAGGAACAACTCAAGATGGCATTAGTGAGCATTGGAGATTTGGATTCAACCCTTTATCACTTCCTGTTTCTTGGGATAAAGTAACAATGACAATTGATGAAGTAGAGTATAATAAGTATTGGGCTAGAATAAGACTTACTGATGCAATAACAACAGATATGGTATTAGAACAAATAAAACTCCACACTAATAGAGTTGAAATTGACGAAACTGGAAATGAGTATTTTGGAAGGGCAAGAACTCCTAGGCAACTATCTTTTGGTTGGGGCGATACACTACAGCTTGAAGGTTATTCTCCTGCAAATGAAACGATAGATATTGGTGTTGGGATTAGTCTAGTTTACACAGACAATGAGTTTTCAGCAAGTGCGATAGATGGAAGAGGTGGTATATTAAATATCCCAGCAGGTATTGATACAAGTATTCCTTTGATTATGGTTTTTGTATGGCAACCTCTTGTAAATACGGCGGGGGATGTAGTTTATAGGATTGAAAGTGTACAGAAAAAAGAAGGGGACACAATGGATAATTTAACAGCTCCCGAAACAACAGAAGGAACTGTTAGTGTGGAGGCTGGAAGTGATAATAAATTATTTATAACTAAGATACTTATAAATATAGAAAGATTGAATCCTGGCGAGCTTTTAGGTTTTGCATTCAAGAGAATTGGTAATGATGCAGCCGATACTTTAGCAGGTAGCATTGCAATCTCTAAAATAGGGATTGTTGGTCATTATTGGAGATAAAAATGTATATTAAAATATTAATTCAAGATGTTTTAGATGGTAATATTTCCCCTTTTGTGGGCATAGAACTAGCAGAAATTTTACAGAAACATGGGTTGAAAGTCTATGCAAGCGATGATTTAGGGGATATCTTAGAGTACACAGATATAGAAGATTATAGATACCTTCTTGTTCGTGCTTCAGATATGAAAAATAGGTGTAGAAACATAATTGAAACAGAAGAGGAAAGGCAAGATATCCTTGCGTATATAGAAAAAATGGGATTTGAAACGGTGGAGGAATTACCTTTACAAAATATTATCTAACTTGACAAATCATAATAAAATAGTAGAATATAAAAGAAGTGTGGAGGCGAACAAGTGAAAATATACAATTTCTTTTTTAATAGTAAATTATCCACAATACTAACTTTTTTAATGATATTAAGTGCATTAAACACTATAAATAATTTTAATCTAAAATATGAAAACTATAATCTAAAAAAAGAACTTAAAAAATGTGAACAAATAAAATTAATCCCTCATTGCTCAGAGAGGGAAATTATTTTATTTAAAGATGTGATTGATAAATGTTTTATAGAGAGAGATTAGGAGGGAAAGTGAAAAAAAGACAGGCAAAAAAATTCTTTAAAGATAGCTCGGTATATTTAACCTTGTATCCGCATCATACTTATTTCGACGAAAGGGCTTATATTTATAGTCAAGGATGGTTCGATAAAGGCTTTTGGAGAGATTACAGAAAGGCATTGACAAGATTAATAAAAAAGGATAGTCATGCTTAAATATGTAACTTGTCCAAATTGCGAAACTGATAACTATTCTGAAGATTGGCAAATGATGGAAAAACCTATAATGATTGAGTGTGAAAAATGTGGTCACTATCTAATAATAAAGGAGGGTGAGTGAAATACCTAGAAGCACCAAAACAGCCCGTAACAGCTTATAAAAAGAAAAAGATAGTTATACTAACCTTATTACAGTTTAGCTTGTTAGGCTTAGCAAATGCCTATGATAGACTTGTTATTTGCAATGGCTGTAGACCTAAATGGTTAACCGATATCTTACCCAAAAAACTTGATGCTATCCTTGCACCTTTTTTTGATTTAATCTTTAAAAAAGCATGTGGAAATCATGACATAGTTTATTTTGTGGGTGGAACTGAAAGTGATAGAAAGAGAGGCGATAAGTACTTTAGATATGAGATGAATCAAGCTCTTAAATTAGTTACATGGGACGCTATACCTTATAAGAAATTAGAAAAAACTAAATGGTATCAAATTAAGTTAAAAAATATAGGTAGAGGGTTATATAATATTTTGCCCGCAATCGGTAATGGAGGAAAAGCAACAGGTAATTTCTTTAAAAGGCAGTATTATAAAATTAAAGTTTTTGAATACTATTTATTAGTTAGAAAAGCAGGGAAAGATAGCTTTAATTTCAAAGCTCCTATTACAAGTATTAAAGAATTTCCTTCTTATTTACCTTTAAATGATGTAATAGGGAATAACAATAAAACTTTTGTGTATGATGATCGTATACACTTAGAGAGTGAGCACTCAAAGAGGATGTTATGAGTATTGCAGAAGAAGCACTAAAAGAAAATATGAAAAGATTAATTGATTCAGAGAAGGGGAAAGATGATTAAAATTATCGGTTTTGATTTCAACAATCAAATTTACAAGATATTTAACGAAGAACAAATAAACGCTAAATTTTCAAGAATTCTTGTTTCAAGCCACAGCGACACGATTTTAATGTCTGACAAGGATTATATCAAAGCTAGCCGTTTGCTTGGAAAATTGGAGCATATAGAGGCTTTAATATATAAAAGATTTGGTTATTATATTAATGTTGGCTCTGGGTATCGTACTCCTAAAATAAATAAAAAAATAGGTGGTGCTTTCTTTAGCCAGCATCCGTTTTGGGAAGCTTTAGACCTTCATTTTTACTCAGATAAAAATCTAACATCTAGAATTTTAGATAAAAAAAGATTAAGAGAAATTTATGATTTTTTATGTAAATATTTAGATGATGAACTAAGACAGATTATTCTTTATAAGACTTTTATTCATGTTAGCTTGAATACTAATAGAAGGATTGTAAGAAAATTAAGAAAGGTTAAATAGTGGTTGTTTCCATTTTGGAAAATACTAATCTAGATTAAAAAATGACTTTACTTCATTTTTAATTCTCCTCTGGGATTTCTTTGTCCCCACCTGCAACGACAAGCATGTTGCCGACTCTTTTTACCTTGTTTACAGCAATCCACGAACCGCCAAACCAAATATACAAATTATCATTCTTTATAATTTCTTTAATTATCTTTTCGTTATCTTCTTTCATGTGCTAACCTCGCTTCTATTTCCTTCCTTATCTCTTCAGCCTCTTTTACTGCACAGCTTGCACAGCATAAAATGTTATCTTCTCCGAGCTCGATAAAGTCTTGTAACTCCTCTTCCCCATTTAATTGTACTTCCCCCATTCCCCCACAATATGCACATTTAGCAGCCATTTTATATATTTTCATTTTTCCTCCTCAAAATCCTTCCCTTTTTTCTTTAATTTCAACCATTCCTCTAGTCTTTCCATCACTTCAGATTCCATTACTTCTCCTTTTCATCAGAAGGATATCTACCATCATATAAATCATTTTTAACATAAACAGTATGACTCTCGCTTCCTTCTCCAGAGCCTTTACCATGACCTATAATACTTGCTACTCCTGCTAATCCATATCCTAAAGCCATTTCAGCCATATGCCTAGCCATTTGAGCAGCTACAAGAGGTGCATATTTTTTCTTTTCAAGCTCTGAAAGCTCACTTCTTAAATTAATATTAACATGTAAAAGCTTTCTTTTATATTCCTTTAATTTCTCATTTTCCTTTCTATATTTTTCAAGAAGCTCCTCTCTAATTTTATCAGCCTCTAACAAGATTTTTATCTTAGCCTTCAACTTTTTATTTTCAATAACTAATTCACTATAATCGTTTAATTCATTATAACTCATTTTCCCTCCACAGACGGCAAACTTTTTTTAATAAGTTCCCATTCTTTTTTGCTGCAATTTTCAAGGTCATAACTAGAATTATTATTTTCTAATGAATAATGCTTTCCATTAATTATAATTCTATGCCCGTCAACCCCTTTTATATAAAAATCACAATCTCCATATAAATCTATTAATTCAGATATCCTTTTAAAAGATTTAGTTCTTTTGTCATAATCTAATAATTCACTCAGCTTAATAGTTCTATTTCTCATTTTTTTGCTCCTAATTTTAACCTATCTTCATTCAATCTCTTAATATTCTTAACAGTTATCGCGTCCTGCTCTTCTTTAGTTCGATTAAATACTGCAAAAGCTTCATTTTTGTAGATACTAATAACAAGATCATAATCAATCAAAAAAATATCACTTTTAGATAATTCAATTTTATCTTTATCATCAATTTTATAAACTTCTTGAGCTATTTCAAACTCATATTTATTTAAAAAACTAACATAATGTAAACTCTTTTTTAATAATCTATTCAACTCTTCTAGTATTTCGATACCTTCAAATTCTCTCTTTTTTGGTTCATAATATAAGTCACTCATTTTATCTCCTACTTTCAACAATAAATCCAATAGCTTCAATCAACAACATCGTTGCACCCCAAAAAATAAACCATGTCCAGTCATTATTCATATCATCCCCTTTAATAGCTCATATTTCTTTCTATAGCTATTTAATTTCTTATTTGTAAATTCAAAATCAGAAGAAGAAAACAATTCAACAGTCTTTCCATTTCTAAAACTTGCAATTATACAAAAGCTGTCAAGGTTATCTGTAGTTAAAGAGATAGATACTATCCTTTCTATCATTACCCTTTCCCCGTCCATCGTGTGCAGATAATGCCCCTTGACACCGTTTTTCATTCTTAAACCTTCATGATGTTTTTTTATTTTATAGCTCATAAGTATCTCCTAAAGCTTTATCTTAGAAACTAAATTAATCAATGAATTATGAGATTTAACAATATTATTTTCAATCATGATAATTAATGAGCTAAACAGTTTTATTATTCTCTGATATTCAGCTTCATCACTTAAATCCCTAATGCCCTTAAATGATTTTCCATAAACTCTAACATTTATTTCATGATTTAGAGTTTGATAAAAATCTTGATTACTTGTTTTGCCTAAATATTCAGTTGATGCACTCAATAGTTTTTTATGCATTTCTGAAATAACTATTCTTGTTTTAAATAATTCTCTTGTTGCGATATCATATATTTCAAAATCCAATTCTGGATTTAGCCAACCTATTAATTTTATCGCTAAAGTTGGATGAGCCCACATTTTTTCACCAGTTTTATTTTTAATAGAGCGATATTTATATAAATCAACCTTTTTTAAAAGCCTTATATCTATTTTATCACCTTTTTTATAAAAAGGATTATAATCCTTTTCTTGATTTCCATACTTTTCTATAAATTTTTCTAGCCAAATTTGATTTTCTGCTGTTTGGAAAAAATCCTTTAATAATTTACCTTTCATGCCTTTAGATATTCTTCTTCCATTTTCAAAATGAAAAATATTAACTATATCAAGAAATCCATCTTTCGTTCTTTGATAAAGTTTTGTTTTCATGAAATCGATTGTAATGATTTTGTTTGTAGCCATTTTAGACCCCCTTAAATATTATTCGTTTGCCCTTGAGATATTTATTTGCAAAAGCAAACGGGACGCTCAAGGAACGCCCCTATAAATATACTAGCAAAATACTAGCAGTTTGTCAAATTAAAAAGGTGAATCTCCAAAATCCTCAAAATTATCTTGGTAAGGTTGATTGTTATATCTCTGTTGCTCTTCCTGTTCTACCTTCTCAAACTTCTCCAAATTCTTAAACAGACTTACATTAACCTGTGTAAAGCTTTTCTTTTCACCTGCTCCATTTGTATACTGATTTATATCGAGTTTACCCTCTACAAATACAAGAGAGCCTTTTTTAGCTATCTTATGTATATTAATAGCAGTCTTTCCAAATGCAACACAGTTGACCCATAAAGGTTTCTTTACCCATTCGCCTTTTACTTTTTTATTATCATCTACAGCAACACTAAATTTACAAACCTCAGTTTTTCCATAATTTATTTCTGGGTCTTTACCTAACCTTCCTATAAACATACATTTATTTAACATAACACCCTCCTTAATTTCTCAGTTGCAATCTTCATTGCTTTCCCTGTATCAGTTTTTTTATCTGCAAAACTGATATTGAAATATACCATTTTACCATCTTTGGACACCTCCATATCCCAAGATCCAGTATCTCTAAATATTTTTATTTTATGACCTTCTTCCTTCCAGCTTATCTTCATATTTCCTCCAAAGAGGGCTTTTACACCCTCTTAAAAATTATAATTTACTTAGTTTACTTTCTAGCGTAGAGATAAAAGCCCTTCTTTCTCTTACTTCTTCCAATTTATTCATATTCAAGAACCCTAGCAACTCAACAACTACTTTTTGTTTATCCTTGCTATCAGCAATAAAAGTAACTTGTTTTCTAAAATTTTCATCATTTGGCTCAGTTTGAGAAATCTTTTCTTCCTTCTCAATCTTCTCACTTCTTTTTTCAGTCCCCTGACTTTGTTGTTTAATTGCATTTTGCACCTCATCAGCACTTGCTACAGATGTATCAATTCCTATTCCAAAATTACCTAAACATCGACCCCATGCAGATGTTTCACAATTTTCGATATAAGATGTCTTATTAATAAAAGTGCTTCCCTCCTTCTCATACGCCAAGCCATTAGCAACTTCAACGCCTTCAGCATTAATCAGTCTAGCTTTAATGATACATACGCCATCATCAAGCCTTACTATCTCACTTAAAAGTTGATACCCCTTGAAGTTTTCTCTTAAGTACTTTATGCGAGCGTTAACCTCAACATATTCCTTGCCTTTGATGTTTGTTGTTTTCATTTTCTTATCGTTCATTTTCTCTCCTTTTAAGATCAAGCCCATCTCAATCATATATCCATAGTATAATGAATTAATTTTAAAAGTCAAGTAAAAAATAAATAAAAAATAAATAAAAAATAAATAGAAAGTAACTTGACTTTTAAATCTTTCCATGTTATAAAGTTGTAAGTTATTTTTTTATTGGAGGTTAAAATGGCTGTAGACAGAACTAAAACGGTAGTATTACAAGTATCATTCCCAAGACTTAAGCATGATGATCTAAAAGCTCATGCAAGAAATGAGGGTTATAGTGTATCTAGTTATATAAAAAAGATTATACTAGATTTATTAAAAGAGGCTCAAAATGACTAAATTAACAATACTTAAACAATGCCCTAAGTGTGGAGCTTATTACTTAGATGACGACCTAAACAGTCATAAAAGAGAAATAGCTAATACTTCTTATATTATTAAGAGTTGTAACTCTTGCAAGACGATGATTAAAATTAGGAGGGGATAATGGCTGATAAAAAATATTATTACCTTCAACTAGAGTCATCTCTTTTTTCTAATATGAAAATGATGATGCTAGATAGACAAAAAGACAAGAAGGAATTATTATATTTTTTAATTCAATTATCTGTGATGTCTATCGAAAATGAAGGTAAAATAATGCTAGATGATGAGCCTGCAAGTATAGAAACTTTGAGCTTACTAACAGGTGAAGATGAAAAAGATATTGAAAAATGGATAATAATATTAATGAAATTAAAGCTTGTTTCAAATATAAACGGAACTTATCTAGTTGATTTTGCTAGCGAAAGAATAGGCTCAATTACTGATAGAGCACTAAGGAAGCAAAAGGAAAAGTTAAGGAACAGTGAAGGAACTATTAAGGAACTAGGCGGAACTAAAGCGGAACAAGTTCCTCATAGTTCCGAAGAATTACCGCAATATAAGAGTAAGAGTAAGAGTAAGAGTAAGAGTTATAATAAAGAGTTAGATAAAGAATCAGATAAAGAGTTAGAGTTAAAGAAAGATAAAAAGATAAAGAAAGATATAAAAATAGATAAAGAAGAAAAAGCACTTTTAGAAAAAGATGCAGTTGAAGTATATTCTTTTTATGTTAAGCATATTAAATCTGGTCGTAGAGGTGAAGCAATAAAATTAATACAAGATATATTAAAAGATAACTCTAAAGAAGATTTAATAATCTGTATACAAAATTATATTATTAAGCAAAAAGAAACTGGAGTTGAAATTAAATATTATAATCAGCCTCAGTTTTTCTTCAGCAAGGCAAATGAGAAATATAAAGATTTTTTAGGGTATGATCTTAATGGTAGAAAAATGTTTATTGAAGAAGCAAAAGCAATTGATAAATATAAAGGTGAATTATTTGTTAGAAGTGAACTAACAAGATTAAGAGATAAATATATTAACGTAATAACTGAAGAAGATGTAAAAGAAGTTTATAATATATTTAATGATGAAGTCATTTAAGGAGATGATATGAATGATAGATTGAATAAGATAGCAATATTAGTAAATAAGACTTTTATGCTTTTGGGAAAAAAGCCAAATGACTTGATGGCTGAAGCATATGCAGAAGAAATAGCCGAGTATAATATACCTATTGTTCCAAAAGATGTTAGAAAGTATGTTATTTCTAATCACAAAGGCTTTGATTATCCCTCTGTTACATTGTTTTTGGATTCACTAGGAATTATATCCGAATCAGAAAAACTCGCAACAGCGTGCGATTTTGCTTGGAAAAATTTAGAACCAAGATTGCCTCGTTTGGTTAGAAGTTATAATTATTGGTCTAAAGACAAATATCTCCTTTATGCTCTTAATAGAATTGGCATAGAAAGAATTGCAGGAGCTCAAGAAGTAGTAGATATGTACACTAATAAAATAAATAATTGGGAGCTTAAAGCAATCAAAGAAGATTTTTATAAATATTATGCTGAAGCTTTAAAGAAAAATCTGACCTTGGAGCTTGTAAAGGGTACAGGTACTTTAAAAAATGAAATAGAAGCACCTAAACCAAATCAAGCTCTTTTAGGGTCGAATTCGACCCCTTTAAAAGCTTTAGATGAGGACGTGAAGAGAATAGGGGAAAATGTAATGGAAATAATTGAAGGGAGAAAATAATGAAAAGTTACAAGTATGAAAATTTAAGTTTAGTGTTAGAGGGAAAAGGTTTAGAAGGTGTTCAAAAACTAAAAGTTTTGCAAAAAATGGCAAATGTTGCATTGTTAGATTTTGAGAAAAACACAAGGAAAACTATAACATTAGAGGGCGTGCAGAGCGTTAAAAGTGCATCTGATTACTGGGAGTCAATATCTGTTATGGAAGCAAACGAAGTTTATATGTGTATGCTTGCTATAGCTAGATTAGGGGTAGATATAGGCAAAAAGAATACCTCTTATAAGTTAAAACATGATGTTGAAAAGATGATTGACGCAATGGGAGAAGGACATATTTATATATCAAATGGAGCTCTTATAATGGCATTAATTTTGAGCGGTAAAAAAATATCTATTATGGCAGGAAGCAGTAATATAATGACTAAAACTAAATTTAGGATAATGAAAGATTTAGAGGCTTTTGGCAAATCATACAGAATAAAAAAAATGTGGGGGAAAATATGAGACATATAGATGATTTCAGCAAAGGTAATGTATATATTACAGTATATAAAAATGAAAAAACTAGCGACTCTTATCATGTTACAGCAATGAATACTTTAGATAAAAAGGGAAGAACTGCATCACAAGATGTTGTTCTGAATAAAAGTGATAGCTGTGAGACATGTTTCAAATTGTTGTATGATGCAATCAGTGAATGTCTTTCTTTTGGTGATGGTGCAGAGTTTACGGAACAAGACCTACAAGCATCGCTGTTAAGTCTATATGTTAGAGCAAACTTAGGCATGTGGTGGCATGTCCACCATTCTCTTGATTTAACTAGGGCAACTATTAATGCTAAGGTTAGAAGACAAGCGGTTAAAGAATTTAAAAAGAGAGTATTATGATTAAACTAACATCAAAAGAGCGTGATATACTCGACCTTCTCCAAGATTGCAAATTCAAACATCTTATGCTTTCTTACAAGTATAAAGGGGTGCTGGAGAATTTACTAGAGAAGGGGTATATTATTAAAAAGAAGGGAATGTATAAATTAAATTTGGAGGAAAAATGAAAGTTTTACTGAAGGAAATAAAAGAGATGCAAAAGGATATTAAAACATTTTCTAAAGTTGTAAATGGGAAAATGCAGGTATACATGGGATTTGAAAATGATGAAGATGGAGCAAAGAGGAAAAAATATAATGAGTTGGTGAATGAATATAAAACAGCTGTTGAATTAAAAGTAGGTGATAAGGTTTTATATTTTGACACACTAAAAAAGGATATTTTTACAGGTGCAATTAAAAATGTTCTTAAAGATAAAGTGATTATTAAAAATATTAGTGATGGCAGAAAAGAGGGGGCAATAATTTTTAAATCAAGTATTTTAAAGGTGGAGGGAAAATGAGGTATAAAGGAAGTTTGACAATAGAGCAGTTTGATGCGGAATTGTATCAAAAAGAGCCTTATTGGGATACGATTATTTATAATAATTTATTATTTGTAAAAAGAACAGGTAAAAAAGCTTTTGTTATAATTTTTGAGAAGGAGAAAAGATGAGCAATAGGCAAGTAGAATATAAGCTAGCAGTTTCTATCTCTGAGTATTTACAATTGCAGCATAGAGATATAATTTTTAAATTTACAAATGATGATGGCAATTTAACGATGCAACAAGCAGTTAGAGCTAAGAAATTAAATCCTTACAAAGGTTTTATGGACTTATGGATATTCGAGCCTAATGAAAAATATTGTGGCTTGTTTATTGAACTAAAGGCTTCCAAGGATTTGATTTATAAAAAAGATGGTGGGTATAAAAAAAGTAAACATCTAGAAAGTCAAATAGCAATGAGAGATGCTTTAACAAAGAAAGGTTATTATTGCTGTTTCGGCTGGGATCTAAAGCAGGTAATTAATATAATTAATCAATATATGGAGAATTGATATGAAAACTGAAGACATGAAAAAGCATATTGTAGAAAAAATGGAAAAACTAGGCGTAATTATTAATGAGATACAAAGCGATAAAGTTCCAAATCTTATTTTTATAATGCCTTTGGGTACTATTTATTTTGTAGAAATACTTGAAAACAAGAATACTGAAAATACTAAGAAGAAGTTTCTGCAGACGGTTGAGAAAAGCTTTACTTTAACATTTGATGAAAAAAGAGGTGTATTTTATAAAGATGATGATGAAGATTTTACATTAGAAAAGTTGATTTGGGCAATAAAATGGTCACAATATTAAAAAAAAGGAGAATAAAATGAAAAAAGCAACTAGAGAATTAATCGAAAGTAAGCCCAGATTTGGCAAATTGGTTTTAACAGGAAAGATAATGTTAATGGGAGAAAACAAGGGAAGAAATGAATATAAAGTAGAGGCTATATGTGATTGTGGCTCTATCAAATTTTATTTCTTGGATAATCTTAAATCTAATAGTCATAGGCGAAATTGTGGATGCATGAGAGCGAAACAAGGCGGCTCTAGCATCGCAAAAACAGCAATAAAAGATTTAATTGTATTCTGCAAGAAGGCAGGCTATGAGTTTTATCAACACACCTTAAGAGTAAATAAAAGAAAAATATTCTTTAATGAGGGTCGTTTTTTTTATGTAGATAATGGAAAAGATGTTATAAAAAGTTATTATGATGATGGTGGCTATATCTCTACGAGTTACAGGGGAGAAGGTGGAGTTAATCATTTATCTAATTTTAGGGGGAGATAATGAGTAGAAAAGTTAGGAACTGGACACTAGAATATATTGAAAGCAAGCCTAAGGAGGGAATGCTACAGTTGACTGGCAAATATGAAGTAATGACTAATAGTAGTAATGACAAATCATATGCAAAAGTAGATGCTCTTTGTGATTGTGGGAAGTTAATCAAGATTAGGCTTTCTCATTTTCAATCAGGCAATTATCTATCATGCGGATGCGAGAAAAAACATAAGAGTACCTATTTGTTATATAATCCCATCACTGGATTAACAAAGATAGGTAATACAATTAACATTATTACTAGAAAAAAACAAATTGAGGCACAAGCAGGCATGGAGTTTATTCTTGAGTATCTTGTTAAAGAAGATTTGGAAACCATGCTGCATAGGCGTTTTAAGGATTTAAGGATTATAGGGGAGTGGTTTAATCTATCAGAAGATGATATTAAATTTATAAAAGGCATAAAATAAAAGATGCCTCTCAAGGAGGCACCTTTGAAGGAGGCAAGTGAAATGACCTCATATCTATTTTGCACATCTATAAAAAAATAGCAAGTATTTGACAAACAAGAGAAAACAAAGTATTATTAATATATTTATTTTCTGTAGGAGGAAAAAATGGCAACAATTGATGTATCTTGTATAAAAGATTTAACAGGCATAGTTCAAGCAATGCAAGCAGGAGGAACAGGTGTATTAAGTTTTGTGGGAACTCAAGCAGTTTTAACAACTGTGGCTGATGATGAAACAGTTGTAGTAGTTTTCAAAGATGGGGTAGCTACCCCTGTAACACCTTTAGAGGGAACTACAGAAGTTTTAGCAACATCAGCAATGACTTTCATAGATGGAATCTTAACAGCAGTAACACCAGCATAATTTTAAAAACAAATCAGATATTTTCTTGACAATTTAAACACTTAAAGCTAAACTGATAATAGTTTGGGGGTAAAGTGAAAGATATAAACCTAATTGTAGATAGAAAAGATAAAAAAAATCCCAAAATTGAGTTAAGTTTTTCCCAAAAAAGATGGAATAAGATAGTTAATTTTATCGAGGAATTGACAGAAGAAGAGCTAGAAGAAGCAATGGAAACAATAAATAACTATGAAAGGAGAAAGTGATGGCTGATATCGAATTGATTAAAAAAGATGGAACAAGTATTTTTGAAAAAATGGATATGTCCGGGGGTATGTTTTACGCTAGAAAATGGGGATTGACTGAAAAAAACACAATTTTTTCTTGTCGTGCATCTTATCCTGTGGATGATTTAGACGAGCAAGGAAAGCCTAGAAAAAATGAACTTGGGAAAACTAAAAGAAAGATGAAAACAGAAGATCTAATCTATGACATAAAAAAAGAACTACTTTTATTAACTGTAAACGGAATTACTATATTCCCCAAATTTGAACAGCAGGAGGAAGATTATGATATTGAATAATCAAGCATTAGAAGCAAAAAAAAGAGAGTTGGAAGAAAGGGAAAGGCTTTATCAAGCAAGCTTAAGGGCTTTTAAAGAGGAAGAAGAGGCGGTTGAAAAATATTATAATGATGGAGAGCAAGCACTTGCGAAATCTGTAGAATTAATGTTTAAAGACCAGCCTTTTAAATTTCTTGCAAGGTTGACAGAAGATAAGCAACATGTAGAAATTTGGAGTTCAAGAAGCAATATTCTTGTTGGGAAATATACAAAATCACCTAATAATTTATTTCAGAATGTGGGTGGAACACTTGCAGGGCTTTTGAGAGATGAGGAAATATTATTGTCTAAGATGAAAGAGGCAATTTTCAAGACAATGGAGAATTGTTTTAAGTAGTTCTATTTTCTTCTCATCTTATAAACCCTTTCATTTAGAGTCTTAATTTGGTCTTTATTGGCCTTTATATCAGTTTTAATTTCACCTATTGCAACTTTAGCAGTGACTTGGTCCTTAACCACATCTTTAGTGATTAAAATTAATTGCTTAAGGTCCTCTTTATTACTAGAAAATCCTAATTCCATCTTCTGCAATGTTTTAGCAGTGTTAACCTCTTGTGAAATTTGGCCCTTATACCATGTCCCAACTACTGCAAGACCCGTTAAAACCGCAACAACTAAATTAATTATGTTTGTTTTCTTCATCACTTCCTCCTCATTGTTATTTAGATATTTGTTTAATTGCTTTTGATGCTCGCTTAGATATTTCGTGATTGTTTTGGATACTTTTTTAGATGCTTTTCTGTCTGGCTTTAAAAGTGCACTTTTCATCTTATTACTCATTTTTGGTATATCCCTTTTTGGCATTTGTAGTTTCTTCATATGCACCCCCTTATTAATATTAGCTTTTATAATTTTAGATATCAAGAAAATAATTTTAAAAAAAATAAAAAAAAGTGATAAATATATAAAAAAACACTTGACAAATGTTAAATAGTATGTTATACTTAAGTATAGAAAGTGAGGGAGTGGCTCTCACTAGAAAAGGAAAGGAGACGATATGAGTAGAATAGATATGATAAACAAAATGATGGAAACAGCTGAGGGGATAGAAGTGCTAGTGTTTTCGTTCTGGCCAAAAAATTATAACGGGTCTTTTTATTTAGAAAATATAAAAATACAAAGCCCTCATCAAAATGTGTTTGATAAAGCACAGGAATTAAAAAAAGAGGGGTATGAAATAATTATCGATACTGATAATTTTAAAATAGAAATAGAAAACGATGACATGGATACTATTCTAAGCACTTATGATGCTAGAGAGGCTAGTATTTTTTTAAATAACTTATAGAAAATAATTATTAAATGGCAAGATTGAAGCAAAATAAACACCTCGCCCCTTCGGGGGCTTTTTTAATGGAGGAAAATGATTGAGTATATTATAGAAACTTCATCTCCTAAAGAGAAGGTGAGAATCCATACTTTTGTGATGAAAAATAAGATTCATCATGAAATAAAGGGATCTTACTTTCTTATTCTGGAAAATGGAGAGAAGGTGAAGAAAATAATAGAAAGGTGGATAAAGAAATATTCCACCAAAGTTTATAAATTGAGAAAGATATGAAAGGGAGGGAAAACATGGATAAGTTAATTACTTTTTTAAATGATTTACTAGATAATTTTGCAGAGAGAGGTGAAATTATTGATTATATGGTTGTAGAACTAGCAGAAGCAGAGCTTAATAATTATTTACATGAGCTTAACTTAAGGTTTGAAGCAAAAGGGCCAAAGCCACTAATAAAGATAACTAAAGAGATACTAAGGGTTGAAAAGTTATTGAAAAGGTTATAAACAGGAGGGGGAATGAGTAATTATTATTATGTGCCAACAAAAGATACAAAGATTATTACAACTGATAGAGGGTTTTGTGAAGGTAGAAATTGCCCTAACAAAGCTGAATTTTTAATATATCCAAAAGGTATGAAGCCAAGAATAAGCGAGTTTTTTACAGGCGGGGCTTTGGAAAATGTAAGTTTCTGTAGGGAGTGTGCAGAAAAAAGAGGGTTTGATTTACCACTTGGCAATCCTAATTGTGCGTGTTTAAATAAAGATTGTAGGCATAGTTTTTATCAAAATAAGGAATATTGGAAAGTTCCGCAATTGCAAAAATTAATATGTCCTAAATGTGGCTCTGATTTAATAGCTACTTCATTCAATAAGCATATCAGAAATTAAACAGGAGGGAAAATGAGAAAAAGAATAAAAAAAAGACACTATAAGGGATATATGTCAATGCTGAAAAAAATACCATATTATGGCCCAGGAAATGACCCATTTTTTGATGAGGAGAAAAGTGAACAAAATCTAGAGGATAGGGAAAATTATATAAATATAAATAAGATTAATAAAAAAGTAGCTCTAGAATATTTTGAAAGGCAAACTAAGCTAAATTTTAAGAAAAAATACGGACATATAATTAATAGTATAAGAAAGAGAAAACTTGACAATTCAACTCTAGATAAATAATATATCCTTGCTACTCGTTATTTTTTATTAATAAACATAAAATTATCGCAACGGGTAGCACAATTTTCTTGACAAATTAAAATATATAGATAATAATAAAGGTATGGCACTTGTTTTTCCTTTTCATTTTCTCGAGTGCCTTTTTTGAGGTATAATGCAGAAAGCTAAGCTTTATTTAGAGGGTATACTTGTTAAGATAACTACAAGAGTAACTATCGAAAATAGAGATAGATTAAAGTTAGAGAGTAGGAAAACAGGGTTGAGTATGGCTCGTATTGTTGATTTGGCTTTGAATAGATATTGGGGGAAGAAGTGAAAGAATATAATATAGGTGAAAAATTTACACTACAGATTAAAGAAGTTAAAAAAGAAGATGAAAACTATAATAATTGCAAGGGGTGTTTTTTTGAGTCTTTAGTTGGAGAAAGTGAAATGTGTTTAGATGGATTGACTTGTTCTAACAGAAAAGATGGGAAAAATATTATTTTTGTTTTAGAGGGGAAGAAGTGAAGAGAGTAGATGAGAGAGCTTATAATTATATAATGGAAAATGAACTTGATAGTTCTCATGCAAAGGCTTTTAAGGCTGGATATGTTGATTATGAAGAGCAAAGAATATTAAAAGAAGCTGAAGATAAAAAAGAGTTGAATGATAGTTTACTGGATTATGACTATATGATAAATTATTATGAATCATGGGAAAAAAGAATAAAAGATAAGCTTCAAATGTTTAGCCGTAGCGGAGAAAGAGAACCTAACACATTAACAAACCTCGTTTTTTCAGTTACTAAAATTATTGAAGAGTTAAAAAAAATGAAGGAAGTTTCGGAGCTAGTTAGTAGGGGCGTAGTTTATATGAATGAAAATTATGAATGATTTCTTCTTTTTATATGTGTATTCTGGGATTAGAGCTTGTTTGGTGAGGGGAATATGAAAATAGAGAATATAAATATAAGTGAATTGATTCCATATGCAAATAATGCAAAAGAGCATCCACAAGAGCAAATAGGACAAATAGCAAGTTCCATTAGTGAGTTTGGTTTCAATGATCCAATTGCTATAGATGATAAAAATGTAATTATAGAAGGGCATGGAAGACTTTTGGCTGCTCAAAAATTAGGATTAAAAGAAGTTCCTATAATTAGGTTATCTCATTTAAATGATTATCAAAAGAAGGCTTATATTATTGCACATAATAAATTAACAATGAATACTGGATTTGATGAAGAGCTATTGCAGATTGAAATGGATTTCTTAAAAGAAGCAAGCTTTGATTTAGAGATGATGGGATTTGATGAAGATGAAATGCTTGATTTTATGAATTATGTAGAAAGTAAAGGCAATATTTATGATGATGAAGTTCCTGAGATAGATGAAAATGAAGAGCCTAGAATTAAATTAGGGGATTTAATAGAGTTGGGAGAGCATAGGGTTCTATGTGGCGATAGTACTAAGAAAGAAGATGTTAAGAAGTTAATGGATGGTAAAAAGGCAAGTATGGTTTTTACTAGTCCCCCATACAATGCTAATGCAAAAACTGGTGATGGTGATATATTTAATGGCAAGAAAGCTAAAGAAATGTATAAAGGCTCATATGTTGACAATCAAGAATCATCTGAATATATAGAATTTGCAAAAAATGTTTTAGAAGCTTGCTTTAGTTTTACAAATGGATATATTTATTGGAATGTATCATATAATGCAAAATCAAAATTTGAATATGTTGCACAAATACAAGATAGGGTTGAATACTTGATAGAACAAGTTTGCTGGAAAAAATCCTCTACTATTCCATTTAAGGGAATGCTAATGAGAGACTGGGAACCAATCTATGTTTTTTCAACAAATAGGGAGAATTTAAAAACAAAAAATGTTACTTCTAATTTTTGGGAAATTAGCAATACTGGCTCGCAACAAGAAAATCATAAGGCTTGCTTCCCTGTTGCTTTAGTGGAAAAGGCTATAAATATAACTCCTATTGGCAACAATATACTTTTAGAGCCTTTTCTAGGCTCTGGCTCAACTCTTATAGCTTGTGAAAAGACTAAAAGAAAATGCTATGGAATAGAGCTAGACGAACACTATTGCGATGTTATTATTCAAAGATATTGCGAGTTTACAGACAATTATAATATAAAAATAAATGGCAAAAATATAGATTGGAGAAATTATAATTAATGGCTAAATCTAAATATATTGATATAGACTTAAAAAAGATATCTTACTTGATAGAAGTTAAAGGATATAATCATAAGCAATTAATTGAATATTTAGGAATTTCTAGAGAAACTTTTTATAATTGGATTAAAAAACATACTGACTTTTCTGACACTATAAAAAAGAGTAGGACACATTTAATAGAAGAAGTGAAAAACAAGCTTATAGAGCGAGCTAGGGGCATTGAGTATGAAGAGGTAACACAAGAGATAAAAATAATTGATGGTAAAGAGTATAAAACAGTTAAGAAAGTAAAGAAGTATATCCCTCCTTCTGATACAGCAATCATCTTCGCTCTTGCTAATTTAGACCCTAACAATTGGAAAAGAGCAGATAAGGTAGTTGAAGAGGATAATAAAACTAAAGTAAACATTAAGCACTCAGTATCTAAAGAAGAAATTGCAAAGAGGATAGATAATGAAGATTTCTAAAACTCTAAGATTTTATATAGACATGAGTCATAAATTAACTTTTGAAATAGAGGATAAATTCAAAGATATTTACTCTTATGAAGAAAGATTAATAAAATTTATGTCTAAATATCAAGATAATGTTAGAGATTTAAGAAGGTCTTTTTTAGTAGATTATTCAACAAATGATGAGTTTAGAAAAGAATATCATGATTATATGAATACTAATTTTGACTATATTGTATTTGTAAATTTAAATATATCAGCAATGGATCAAAGAAAATTTAATAAACAATGGTATTCTAAAAATGTTAGAAATTTAAAAGGAAATCAAAAACCTATCGTTCGTTTTACTGCTTATTGGTATCAAGTTATTTTATGGGAGATATATAAAAGATATAGTGTTGCTTATTGGAAATCAAGGGATATTGGACTTTCATTTTCTATTATCGCAGGTGAAGCAATGTCTTTATTGCATAATGAGGGAAGTGAAGTTATCTTCATGTCTAGAACTGAGAAAGATGTAGATATAACAGGCGATAGAACTCAGACTAATATGGGTCGTTTAAGAAGATTGATAGAGGATACTGTTATCTATAATCTTGACTCTATGTTTAAAGATAAACATTTAATGCTCTATGCAGATGATACGGCAGGAGTAAAAGGTGCAAATATTAATGGTGCAGGTCGTCAAGGTCGTTTTCAAAGGGGATTTGACGATGAAGCAGGAGCACAACAAAAGGTCGGTGATGTAGTTGAAGCGATAACAATGGCAACAACAACTACTTGTTTCGCAGGAACATTAAAGCCCGCTACAGATGCAGGATTCAGAAAGATAATAAAAGCAGGGCATAGGGTTGAAAATGATGTATTGAGGAAATTATTTGATGATTTTAAAGCTAATATAAAAGATGGATTAGAGTATAAAGAAGCATTTGATAAAGTGTTTACAGAGTTTGATAAAACGATACCTTCTGGAATGAGCTTGTCTTTTACTAATACTTTTAAGGACCATCCTCTAAAAGCTGGAGAATGTGATTATTTCAAGATAGAAAGTAATAGATTGTTGAATGATGAAGTTGTTATTTCTCAAGAATTATTAGCAGATTTAAACGCAGGTACTCCAGATAGGTCCTTTTACTCTTTAACTAAAGAACATCATGTTAAGTTTGATGAAACTAATTATAAAGATTTTGAAATACTAATGGGTTTTGATCCTGGCTCTCATGGAACTGCTGCAATGATTCCGATTATTGTTGATGATATTGGTCGTTACAATGTTCTAAAAGCTGAAATATTTAAACAAGGGAGTATGGGAACATGGCTTGATTATCTTATTGAAAAATATGGCAAGTTTATTTTATATGCTGAACAATCAGTAAAGAGTTATGAAAAATCGGGTTCTGGATGGATGAGTGCTATTAGAAGAAGGGGAATTAAAACGATTATAGTGTCAAATCGACATCCTGATGACCAATTATTAGTTGTTAATGAAGTAGGAAGACGAAAAATACTTGACGAAAACGGCAATTCGGTTTATGCTTTAAGGGTAGACGAACGCAACGAATGGTTCACTATGTATTATATAAGTGGTGAGAAATATGGAGGGGATAGACTTAAAAAAGAAATGAGTCATCCTGCTGAAGCAATGATAGCTCCACTATTTCAGTTAAATAAATATGTTTTAGAAGATATGAGAAACGAGGTTCACTATGGATAACTTTTACGCAATACCTTACGACCCTACGCAATTTGAGATTGATTTACGATACTTTAAAGGTAGACAAACAGCAGATTTAAAAAATTTTATTAGCGTTAGATATCAAAGAAATAAAGCTCATGTTCAAGCTATTAACACTAATTTAACTAAGACTTTTATTAGAAATAGTTCAAATATCTATAAAAATGAAGTTTCCTATCCTAATTGGAAAGATGACAAAATGATTGAAAAGAGAAGAAATTCACTTGCAGTTTTAGAAAACTATTTCAACCTTCAACAACAAGCTCTTTTGTGGATGTTTAAGATAGATAAAAAATGGAACTTCAAGGCTATTCATGCATCTGATTATATCGCAAGCTTTGATATAATGGGGACTCTTGAAAAGGTTATTATCAGAACAGGCACAAGGTTACAGCAATTAACGGACAAAAGTTCTGAAACATGGTATTCGTTTAAATTATGGTATGAAGGGAAAATATATAATTGTGTTGCTAAAGATTGGCAATCACTACCTTCCATAATTTCGAATGAAGAAACAGTCGATTTCAATACGCCTTGGATTCAAGATAGTATTCAACCTACTTTTGATATTTTCCCTTTTACAGTTATCGGAATTGATATTGCAACTCCAATTTCTTCAAATTTAATAACCATGGAAAATATAGTTTCTGGTGCTTTTGGCTGGGGGGAGATTGCAGGGCAAAGGAACTTTCTTAAGCAATTAGTGGGGAAAACAAGATTAACGCAAGGGGAATGGACAAAATTAAATAAGCAAATAGGATTAATGTCTAGTATAGATTTAAAATTAAGTGAAAGTGCAAACGATCAACCTACTTTAGATGTTCTTGATTTGGGAGATGCAAAAGCTCAGCTTGACTATTACTCTTTTATTTCAGAAGCATTAAAGCAAATTGCATATTCAAACGGCGTTGATATAAACGGTTTATTTTCTGATACTAAAGTTGAAAGTGGTAAGGCTAGATTACTAGCTATGCAAAATATTATAAGTGTAAGAAATGATAATATAAGAATTTGGTCTGAATTTGAAGAAAGGAATCAAGAATTAATGGTGAAGCTAGGCATTGTACCTAATGAATCTGAAGTTATCTATCATCCTTTACCAATTGGCGAAACTGAACTTGAAAGGGAAGAGTTAGAAGAAAAAAGACAACTAAACATTACTAATAGATTTAAAAATGGAACAATAACAAGATTACAGATGATTAAAGAGCTTGAGGATTTAACAGATGCTGAAGCTCTTGCAAGAATGAATGAAATTGATAAACAAAGAGGTAATGATATCAACATGCCTATTAATAATTTAAATGATGAAGGGGTTGAATAAATGGGTGAAATAGTGAAAATGGAAAAGAAAAATCCAATTAATAATATTACTGTATACAAAATATTGAAAATAATTAATATAAATGTTGATGGATTTCTTAAAGATAATATTGTTGTTACTGTTGATATGAAAGATAATAAAGGCAATAAGGTAAGAAAAGATTTACCTTATACCAATTTATTGACAGCCCAAGAATTAAAAAAAGGTGATGAAATAGAATTAATGGAAGTTAATAATATTAAAGAGGCTCAAGACTTTGTTAAGGGATTGAAATAAATGAATAAAGCAACTGCATTAATTAAGTATAATAAAAATAGCTTAGCTACTCAAGATACTCTTGACAATATGCTAAAAGCTATTGTTAAAAATATGGAAGGGTTAATTTTGCAGGATGTAGCGACAACTATTAAAAATGGCGGAACAAAGATAGAGGTTATTGATAAATTATATCGTGCTGAATTTTGGAAGGATAATCAAGAAAGGCTTTATAATTCTAAAGATAAGATGCTGGATAAATTCTTTAATATTTATAAAAAAGATATTGATACTTTAAAGGCAATATATCCTGAAGCTCAATTTGATATGACTACTTTAGATTATCAGATAAGACAATTTGATACTTTTTTAACTAAAGAGCTAGATATAATCAAGTTAATGAAAGTTACAGAAATGGAAGCGGTTGGGCTTGTTAGAATGGCACAGTTCGGGAATATAACAGACAATGAAGGTCTAATAAAGATAATAGAAGGCGGATTGAAAAGACCTATCGCACACTTAGAAACTAGATTGAAAACTACTCAATCAGTTATTTATAGGGGTAATAGAAATAAGTTTTACAAAACAATTAAAGAGGCTGATAAAGAGTATGTTTATGCAGGTCCTTCCGATGCTGTTACTCGTGATTTTTGCAGAAGAAATTTAGGCAAGATAAAAACTGAGAAAGTTTGGAGGTCTACACCTAATTATCAAATTGGGGATGCGTGGACTTTTGGAGGCGGTTATAATTGTAGACACGCTACTTACTTAGTTACTAAGAATTGGACAGAGGAAGAAAAGCAACTATTGCAAGATGATTTTAAGGTTAAGTAATGGCAAAAGTAGAAGTTAAAGGCTTATCTGTATTAAGGAAAATGGTTGATGTTCAACAATTGTTATTACAACAGATGATAGCTGAATTAATGGCAGATGTTTTATTGGAAATAATAAGATTAACAAATAAAGGCTTGAACGCTTATGCACAACCTTTTATACCTTATTCAAAAGCAACTGTAAGTCATAAAGTTAAAACGGGTAGGTCTACTACTCCAAATATGCAACAAACTTCTAGTATGTTAAGTTCTTTAAATGTTAAACCTGTTACAGTTACTAAGATTATTAAATATAAAATAAGTGCATCAGGAAGCTTTAAAGGTGTATCAAATAAGGCAAAGTTAGTGCATTTAGCAAATCATAAGAATTATATTATTTTAGAATGGACACCACATTACATGAAATTGGTTGATAAACATTCTAAGATATTTCAAAGAAGGGCAGCTCAAAAATTGAGCAATTTATAAATATTGTTTTTTTATGGAGGAGATATGAAAAACAAAATGTTTAATGTAGATGATCCAACAAATCAATCAACAGCTGAAGAGCCAAAAGTTGCTGAATCAAAGGTTGTTGAGCCAAAAAAAGAGGAAACTGTAAAAGATGCAGGATTATTCAAGGGTTTTACTCCTGAACAGGTTCTAAGGATGAAAGAAGAATTAAAGGCTGAGCATCAAAAAGAACTTGAAAATGCAAGAGTTGAAGCAAGAGAGAATTATAAAAAAGAGTTAGAGCAAGAGAAAGAAAAAAAGGAAATGCAACTTGTATTTGATAAAATTGAAGGTGATGAAAAATTAAAGCAATCTTTTGAAGAATATGGAGCAGATTATAAAACTATGGATAAAGCAAGTTTAAATGTTGTTTTAAGTATATTTGAAGGCAAGAAAAAAGAAACAACTGCAAATCCTGCTGGTGAAGGGATAATTAATCCTGATTCAAATGTGGATTTTGATAAAATAATTGCTGAAGAATTTAATAAAATGGGAGTTTAAAAATGGTACAATTAAATAAAAAAAGAGTAGGGAACATAAAAGAATTAAAAGAAGTTGAAGTTGATGATAAGTTTAAGAGCTGGAATTTAAAAACACATGATAAAGAATTAAGCTACAAGGAAGCAATAAATTTTAATAGTGCTGAAAGTAGAGAGTTGCAAATGAAGAATTTAAGAGATAAGGCGACAAGAGAAGGATATATTGAAATAAAAAATCTAGATATTATACAAAAGCTATTTCCATATACTCCTTTAGATAAATTTTATCAAGATGCTGCAGCTTTTTTTATTTGGGAATATTCAGGTTTAACAACTTTATTGGATAATAAAGAGGAAAGGGAAAAGGTATTTAATGCATTAACTGAAGCTGAAGCCGCTGCAGTAATTGGGCATTTGCACAGTGTAGGATTAACACAAAAACATCTTTTTATAAATGATGAAGGTCAAGTTGAAGAATCAAGGAAAAGGGAATTGAAGTTAATGGACAGTAAAGGCGGCTTCATTATGATTAAAAAAGAAGGTGAAAAAGGCAATCCTTACCCTAAAAGACGCCCTATGTATATTGATGATTTCTCCTTGAATCAGATAAAAAAAGCAATGAGTGAATTAAAAATAAAAATACCAAAATAAAAAACTTGACAAATTGTCAAAATGACAATAGAATGAAGATGTAATAGATTCTTTTAAGAAACGGGCTACCCACATTACGATTTTTTAATTTTAATGGAGGTATGCTATGTCAGCTGCTACAGGCTTTACACAAGAACAACTTACACATTTTCAAAAATTCGTGCAACATTTAGTTTTAAAATTTGGTATTACTGGTAATTTGCCTTTAAATGCTTTCTTAAATAAAATCAGAATGATTCATGGTTCACCTGCTGTTAACAGTGATGAAACAAGAACACAAAGATTTTTTGTTGAAGTATCTACGGGAACAGTTGCAGCAGTTAGTGCAGCTGGAGCATATACAGGAACTGACTTTTCAGCATCTGTAACACAATATGAAAACCTTGTAACAATCGCTCAACAGGGTGCAACTTATAGTTTAGCAGAAAGAAATATTGCTAAATTGACTCATTTTATTGGCAGTATTGATACAAGTGCTTCAGGAATCAAGAACGCAGCAATTAGATTTATCAATGAAGGTTATGGA
>Ga0193951_1000105_pt1 | contig 36512 bp, 30 predicted proteins | sample BB_2_MG_FD_140370 | JGI IMG/M metagenome (GOLD analysis project Ga0193951, IMG submission 140370) | Microbial mat bacterial communities from the Broadkill River, Lewes, Delaware, United States - BB_2_MG | ecosystem: Environmental > Aquatic > Freshwater > River > Microbial mats | place: USA...
CTAGAGTACGGAAACCGTCTCCAGAGATAGCGCTGAAGTGAACAAACACGTCAGGACCATTTTCTTGTTCTATAAAACCGAAACCTTTAGTTTCGTTGAAAAATTTAACTTTACCAGTAACTGAATCAGACATACTTACATTTTCCCGTAGTCATAAATAATATTAATGTGGTGCTTTCTTGAAGAGATAATTCTCAAAAAAAATAACACCGTTTTTACCCGAGTAAATGCCCTCTACCATAAGTAGTACAGGCAGAGGAAGGAAACAAACCATATTCGTAACAAAAAGTATTTGGAACAAACAACCAGTTTGCATTGCCTAAAATCCATTTGTTAAGAATAAACAAGTACCTAAGTACTTGGTAAATCTAAAACAAAAGTTAGTATCAACCTTCATCCGCAACACAAAAACTCAACGCAATTGCAGCATAGCACAGTTGTTTTTAATTTGCTTTATAAAAAGCTCAAATAGTTCAATTTTTTATGAAAACAAAAGGACTTAAGAAGGTTTTTATTTGTAAGTTGTTGTTTTTTAATATAATGATATTTAAAAAATTAATTTGAATATTTTTAATTTCCGCCTACTCTACGGTGTTTTTCGTAGGCGGAAATTACTCTTTTACTAAATTATAGTGCTGCTATTTGAGCTTTTTGCTCTTGCATTTTTGCAAGGGTAGATTCAGCTTCAGCTAGTTTTGCTTCTTCTTTGGCGATAACCGCAGGTGGAGCTTTGCTAACAAAATTTTCATTACCCAGTTTGCCACGAACTCGAGTTGCTTCTTTATCTAGTTTATCAATGGCTTTATCTAAACGAGCAATCTCGGCTTCTTTGTCAATTAAACCAGCCATTGGTATAAGAACAGATAAATCACCAACGACAGCTGAAGCACAAGCAGGGCCTTGTTCACTTTCTGCTAACACAGTAATACTTTCAAGTTTTGCCAGCGAGCTTAAGAATTGTTCATTTTCATTTAAGCGACGTTTATCGTTCTCGTTTACGTTTTTAAGTAATACTGGTAGCTCTTTACTAGGTGAAATATCCATTTCGCCACGAATATTACGAATGGCAATAATAAATTGTTTAACCCACTCTAGATCGTCAATTGATTGTTGATCACATTTGCTGGCGTCAAATTCAGGAAATGCCTGAATCATAATTGAATCACCTTTTTTAGCAAAACCACTTAATGGCTGAACGCGCTGCCAAATAGTTTCAGTAATAAACGGCATAATAGGGTGCATTAAACGTAGTAATGCCTCTAAAATGTTGACTAATGTATGGCGAGTACCACGTTGTTGTACTTCATTACCTTTGAATAAAATAGGTTTAGTTAATTCTAAATACCAGTCACAGAATTGATTCCAAGTGAACTCATATAAAGCTTGTGAAGCAAGATCAAAACGGTAAGTATCAAAAGCTTCATGAACCGTTTTTACTGTTTGCTCAAACTGTCCTATGATCCAACGGTCAGCAAGAGACAATTCCATTTCGCCGCCATTTGCTCCGCAATCAAATTCTTCAGTGTTCATCATTACATAACGACTAGCATTCCATAACTTATTAGTAAAGTTACGGTAACCTTCTAAGCGTTTCATATCCCAGCTAATATCACGCCCCGTAGTCGCAACAGAAGTTAAAGTGAAACGTAAAGCATCAGTCCCGTGTGCTTCAATACCATTTGGGTATTCTTTGCGGGTTAATTTTTCTATTTTAGCGGCCAACTTAGGCTGCATCATATTGCCAGTACGTTTTTGTAATAAATCTTCAAGTGAAATACCGTCAATCATATCTAATGGATCAACTACGTTACCTTTTGATTTACTCATTTTATCGCCATTTTCATCGCGAATAAGGCCGGTCATGTATACTTTTTTGAAAGGTATTTGTGATTTACCATTTTCATCTTTATTGAAATGCATCGTCATCATGATCATGCGAGCAACCCAGAAGAAAATAATGTCAAAACCTGTTACTAGTACATCAGTAGGGTGAAACGTTTTTAGATCATCGGTCTCTTTTGGCCATCCTAACGTTGAGAATGTCCAAAGTGCAGATGAGAACCAAGTATCAAGTACATCATCATCTTGGCTTAATTTTATATCATCGCTAATGTTGTTATTAGCGCGTACTTCAGCTTCGGTACGACCAACGTAAACTTTGCCGCTTTCGTCATACCAAGCTGGAATTCTGTGTCCCCACCAAAGTTGACGTGAAATACACCAATCTTGAATATTGTTCATCCAAGCAAAGTACATATTTTCGTATTGTTTAGGAACAAATTCAATTTGACCGTCTTTCACTGCATCCACGGCAGGACCTGCTAATTTCTCAACACGTACGTACCATTGATCAGTTAAAAGAGGTTCAATGATAACACCTGAGCGATCGCCGTATGGCGCAACTAAATCATGGTCTTTCACTTCAACCAATAAACCTAATTCATCAAATTTAGCTACGATCGCTTTGCGCGCGACAAAGCGATCCATACCTGCGAATTCTGCAGGTAGTGCACCATCATAAGCATTCGATACTTCGCCTTTAGTGTCGTAAACCTCAGCTGTTGCTAACACTGCTGCATCTTTATTAAAAATATTGATTTGAGGTAGCGCATGACGTTTACCGACTTCATTATCGTTAAAGTCATGAGCAGGTGTGATTTTTACACAACCCGTGCCTTTGTCCATATCAGCATGTTCATCACCCACAATAGGAATTAAACGATTCACTAATGGTAGTAATACTTGTTTGCCAATTAGGTCTTTATAACGTGGATCTTCAGGGTTAACCGCAACACCGGTATCGCCTAACATGGTTTCTGGACGCGTTGTTGCTACCACTAAATAATCAAGACCCTCTGCCGTTTTTTGGCCATCAGCAAGTGGGTAACGTAAATGCCACATGTGGCCTTTTTTGTCTTTGTTTTCTACTTCTAAATCTGAAATTGCGGTATGGAATTTTGGATCCCAATTAACTAAGCGTTTACCACGATAAATAAGATCGTCTTCAAACAAGCGTACAAACACTTCTTGAACTGCTTCAGACATACCATCATCCATGGTAAAGCGTTCACGTGACCAATCGATAGAGTTACCTAAACGACGCATTTGCTTGCCTATAGTGCCGCCAGATTCGTTTTTCCATTCCCAAATCTTATCGATAAAGCCTTCACGGCCATAGTCGTGGCGTGTTTTATCTTCTTCAGCAGCAATCTTACGTTCAACAACCATTTGAGTAGCAATACCAGCATGATCACAACCTGTTTGCCATAAGGTATTTTTACCTTGCATACGTTGGTATCGAATTAAAGTATCCATGATGGTTTGTTGAAAAGCATGTCCCATATGTAAAGAGCCGGTGACATTAGGCGGCGGAATGGCAATGCTATAGCTATCGCCTTCACCTGTTGGGCTAAAGTAACCTTGCTCTTCCCAGCTGGTATATAAAGATTGTTCAATGTCGGTTGGGTTGAATGTTTTTTCCATCATTGTTCCGGTATAAAAAGTTGTTAATGGTAAGTTGAATTAAGACTTTACAGAATTTAAGGTGCAACCTATATTATTGTGGCTGTGCCACTACTTGATTGTTTACTTGAAAGCCCCATTGTCGACACGTTTTAAAACGCTCACGGGCTTTTTGTTTTAAGATTTCATCGCTAGGGACAAAATCAACAATAAATTGAAATTGATTTGCAAATGTAGGCATAGTTTCGGTTAAGTTGATTAAAACAGGGCGGCGACCACGTAACGGTTGATCGCTAATTTCTACCATAGCACCTTGTTTTGGTCCTTCTCCCGCCAAGTTATGAGGCACAAAACTATCAGTGTCAAATGCCCATAATAATTCATCAATTTGCTCAGCTTGCTCTTTATCTTGTGTATAAATAAATACCCGCTGGTTTTGACGATAAAAATGGCTTGCTTGTAAACAGGCATGATAAAGTGCTGAACTTTTATCTGTTGTTTCAGCATCTTTATCATTATTGTCAGTCTTCTCGTCATTGAGAAGGTAAAACATAACCTGTGTTTGCATGGTATTTGCCTAATTTAAACGAAACTACTCGTCCACTTCTTGACCTGCACGGTTAAGCATAAATTGCGTTAACATGCTAACAGGACGGCCTGTTGAGCCTTTATCTTTACCGCCACTGCGCCATGCAGTTCCAGCAATATCTAAATGAGCCCAGTTATATTTTTTAGTGAAGCGCGCTAAGAAACAAGCGGCGGTAATAGTACCTGCTTCTTTACCACCAATATTTGCCATATCAGCAAATGGACTTTCAAGTTGTTCTTGATAATCGTCCCATAAAGGTAAACGCCATGCTCTATCACCACTTTGTTCTGAGGCATTTAATAGCTCATGAGCAAGTGGGTTATGAGAGCTTAACAAACCTGTTGCATGTTTACCTAAGGCAACAACACAGGCACCTGTTAATGTAGCAACATCAATTACCGCTTCAGGATCGAAACGCTCAACATAGGTTAAAGCATCACATAAAACTAAACGACCTTCAGCATCGGTGTTTAATACTTCTACTGTTTGTCCTGACATTGTTGTTAGAATATCACCTGGACGATAAGCATTACTGCTTGGCATGTTTTCACAGCCCGCTAAAATACCGATAACATTAATTGGTAAATTCAACTCGGCTAAGGCATGCATAGCACCTAAAACACCTGCAGCACCGCCCATATCATATTTCATTTCGTCCATGCCAGCACCAGGCTTTAATGAAATACCACCACTATCAAAAGTAAGGCCTTTGCCAACTAGTACTAGTGGTTTTGAGTCATCATCAATGCCTTTATAGGTCATAATGCTCATTAAAGATTCATTTGCTGAGCCTCTACCTACTGCCAAGTATGACCCCATACCAAGCTCTTCCATTTCCTGTTCGCCAACAATAGTTGTTGATACTCTATCGTAATCATTGGCTAAAATTTTGGCTTGCTCTGCTAAATATGCCGGATTACAAATGTTTGGTGGCATATTGGCAACATTTTTACAGGTTGTAATACCTTCAGCAATTGCTAATGCGTGGCTAATAGCGCGCTCACCAATTGGTAGCTCTCGACGTGTAGGTACGTTAAATACTACTTTACGTAAAGGTCTACGAGGCTCTTCTTTATGAGTTTTTAAACTATTGAAACTGTATAAACCATCTTGGGTTGCTTCTACCGCTTGGCGAATTTTCCAATAAGTATCACGACCTTTAACATGAAGTTCAGATAAGAAACATACTGCTTCCATTGAACCTGTTTCATTTAGTGTATTAATAGTTTTTTTGATTATTTGGCGATATTGACGTTCGTCTAATTCACGTTCTTTACCACAACCAACCAATAAAACACGTTCACTAAGAATATTAGGTACATGATGTAATAATAACATCTGCCCTGTCTTACCTTCTAAATCACCTTTACGCAAAAGATTGCTTATATAGCCTTCACTTATTTCATCAAGTTGTTCTGCTGTTGAACTAAGACGACGAGGCTCAAACACACCAACAACAATACAGGCACTACGTTGCTTTTCTGGGCTACCGCTTTTTATACCGAACTCCATGAAGTTCTCCTTTTACGTTTAATGAGGGTATCTCTTGCTAAAACTAGTAAAAAATTGCACTCTTAACTATTCAAGTGATAGTGCTAAGGGCTATAATTATAGCTACATATATCAATTAATTTTATATGTCGACTATATAGTTTAGTTATGAAAACGGCAAGTTTACTAGAAAAACTTGTCGATTGTCAGAAAAAACACAGTTTTAATGGGATCTTTTTGTGATCATTTTTCGTTATTTATTAAAAGAAGTGGCAAAAACGCAGCTAGCAGTATTTTTTGTGTTGATGACCATTTTTATCAGTCAAAAATTTGTTCGTGTCTTAGGTGACGCCTCAGAAGGTAGTATTCCTGGGCAAATGGTGATGACATTTATTGCACTTAAAGTTCCTGATTTGGCAGGTATGATGCTGCCTTTAAGTTTATTTTTAGGTATTTTATTGGCATATGGCCGTATTTATGCGGATAACGAAATGACAGTGCTGCATTCTTGTGGGGTAAGTGAGTGGTATGTTGTACGGGTGACTTTGGTGCTTGCTTTTGTTACCGCCATTTTTACCGGCATATTTACTTTGTATTTAGCGCCGATGGCATCAGAATATCAATATCAAGTAACAGACGAACTTGCGGCTGATTCGGGGTTAAGCTCTTTAATTGCTGGGCGTTTTCAAAAAACAGGTAATGAAAAAGCGGTTGTTTTTATTCATGGTAAGAATCGCAATGACAATAGTTTTGATAAAGTATTTGTAGCTCAATTGCCTAACGTAAATCATCCAGAAGAGAGTATTATTAATTCTAGTTTGGTTTATGCAAAAAAAGGACAAGTGCTTGAGGAAGATTCAGGATCTCAACGCTTAGTACTAACCGAAGGTATGCGTTATCACAAAGATGCAACTAACGGGGTCTTTCAGGCAGTTACGTTTGATAAATACTATATACAAATTCAAGATCAAGAAGTAGAACAAAAACATCGTAAGCTGAGTGCTTTACCTACACAACAACTATTTAATTCAACCGATGTTAAGACTGCAGCTGAGTATAGTGCAACCATACAATGGCGTATCGCTTTTCCGCTTGCATGCATTATTTTAACCTTTATTGCTGTGCCTCTTAGTGTTGTTAACCCTAGACAAGGTAAATTTGCCAAAATGTTGCCGGCATTAATGTTATTTTTAGGATATTTTTTATTATTAACGGCAATGAAATCTGGGGTAGAGCGACAGGCGCTACCCTCAGCTGTTGGTCTTTGGCCTATTCATATTAGTGCTTTATTTTTAGGTATTATTCTTTTAATGAAAGAGCGTAGTAGCGGCAGAAAGATTAAAGCAAAACTGCCTAGTTTTAAGCGTAATAATGTTCGAGGCCAGATCTAATGAAAATATTAGATGTTTATATTGGGCGTATTGTCGCATCCACTACTTTTTTAACCTTGGCCGTTTTTGTTAGTGTTAGCGGTATTATAAAGTTTGTTGAACAAATGCGTGCTGTGGGGCGAGGTAATTATGATTTATCGCATGCTGCACTTTATGTACTCTATTCTGTTCCTCGAGATATAGAAGTCTTTTTTCCCATGTCAGCATTAATTGGCGGATTAATTGGCATTGGTATGTTAGCGAGTAATAGTGAGCTGGTAGTCATGCAAGCAGCTGGCTTATCACGTTTAGATATTATTAAATCGGTAATGAAAACGGCAATTTTACTTATTTTTGTTTCTATGGCTGTGGGAGAATGGTTAGCGCCTGAAGGAGAAGCAACAGCAAGAGAAATTCGGGCTCAGGCTATATCCGGTGGGAGTTTAATCTCAGCCAAAAATGGAGTGTGGGCTAAAGATGGCGATTATTTTGTTAATATTGGCGAAGTGTTAGAGCAAGGACAGTTAAAGAAAGTACAAGTCTATCGTTTTAATGATGACCTCAAATTAGATAGTTGGTTAAGTGCAGAGTCGGCAGTATATAAAGATGAAGCCTGGTTATTATCAAACGTGGTAAATACACAATTAAACGAGCAAAAAATTAGTAGTAGTAATATAGACAAACAAGTATGGGAATCTTCATTAACACCTAAAAAGTTAGGCGTGGTAACCGTAACACCTGAATCCTTATCGATACGAGGCTTAGTGGATTATTTAGATTATTTAGAAGCGAATGAACAAGATCCTAGCCGATATCAATTAGCGTTTTGGCGGAAACTGGTGCAACCTGCAACGGTTGCGGTAATGCTATTAGTTGCTTTGTCATTTATTTTTGGACCGCTACGCTCTGTTTCTATGGGCGCGCGTATTATGATGGGGGTTATTACTGGTATTATCTTCTTTGTTTGTAATGAAGTATTAGGCTCATTAAGCTTGGTGTACCAATTCCCACCATTAATAGGTGCTGTTTCACCAAGTATCATTTTTATTATGTTGGCTTGGTATTTTATGAATAAAAAACCAACATAATAAAATGATATATTTAACGCTCACCTTGAACAGCCGAATCTAAAGTAGCTATATAAGAATTGATCCTGCTTTCTTGTTATAAAAGCTGGTGAGCTCTTATAGTCTGCCTTTATTCGCTTCTAATGACAAAACAACCACTTCCGTGTTAGTGAGTCTATCTTGTAAGCTGAGCTTATTTTTACGATCAAATATTACGGTTAAATTCCCTAAGCCAAGCAGAGTAGGGAGTAAACGTTTTATTCCTGTCATTTCAGTAATACGTGTACCATCTTGATTTTGTACACGTAAACGCCATGCCTTCATACCTAATGTTTGGCCTGTTCTTGACCAAAAAAACACAAAGAAAAAGCTTACCCAGGCAATATTCCAACCATAGATTAATACACTAAAAAGCAATGAAGAACGCTGTAAATCTATTGAGTGCTCGAAGCCTTGCATATCGATAAGCCCATACCTAATACATAAGTTAAAAATAAAAAAGGATATTGCACCGGCAAGCATATAAACGGCAATAGCAATAAGTAGATCATAAATCCAAGAGCCAAAGCGGCGACGGAATCCAGCGCGAGGAAATTCATTTACATCAGTTGAAGTCATACAAAGTGCTCAAAATACGAGTGGTAGCTTAACAAAAGCGTAGTCTATCAAAGACACTACAAGAGTTTAAGTAAGTAGTGTGTAATCGTGAAAATTAAGCTAAGTGAATACCTGCAAATGGCATTCACCTTCACTATTTTAAGTTCGTTTAGGATTCAGCCTTAACCTTATAAAATGTAGAATAAAGTACAGGCACAACAGCAAGTGTTAATATGGTACCAATACCCAACCCAAAAGCAATAACATTAGCCATACCATAGAACAATGGGTCTTTACTGATAATTAATGGTAGTAAGCCCATTACTGTTGTAATTGTTGTCATTGCAATAGGTCGTAATCGCGTTAAGCAAGCATCCACTAAAGCTTGGTATTGCGTTTTACCACTTTGAACTTCAATGTTAATGCGATCAATGAGTACGATAGCATTGTTAATGATAATACCAGCCAAGCTATATAATCCTAAAGTAACCATAAAACCAAACGGTGCTTGCATCACTAATAAACCAATTACAGCACCAATAAAAGAGAGCGGCATGGTTAAGGTAATTATCGCTGCTTTTCTAAAGGAGTTAAATTGAGCAACAAGTAGTATTAATATAAAACCAATCACCATTGGCATACTAGCACTTAATGCTTTTTGGGCCGCTTTAGATTCTTTAATTGCACCACCGTAGAATATTTCGTGATTAACGGGTAAGTCAGCTGCTAACAGTTGAATTTTTTCATCTATAACTTTTTGTAGATCTTCTGCTGCCATACCCGTATTACGTGCTTCAATGCTAATAGTACGAAACATATCTTCATGGTGTATAACAGAAAATTGATTTACAGGTACAAATGTTGCTACTTGGAATAACGGGATCGCTTTTCCTGTTTTTTCAGAATAGACATTAAGTGTGCGTAGTTTGTCTAAGTTATTACGTTCACTTTCTTGCGCGCGTAAAATGATAGGGATAATTTCATCACCTTCCCTATATTCTGTTATTTGCGCCCCTGAAAAATACGTTTGTAAGGCGTCGGCTATTTCAGATGATGTTAAACTTGCTCTTTTGGCTCGATGTTGATCAATTTTAACATCTATTTTAACGATCAAGTTTTCCCAATCGTTACGTATGTTAATAGTATTAGGAACTTGATGGAGCAAGTCCATAATTTGTTGTGCTTTTTGATAAATAACGTTTTTGTCTGGGCCTTTAACTTGAATTTTTATTGTTTTTGCATCAGATGGGCCTAAGAACATTTTTTTCACGCGAGCAGAAATATTGGGGAACTTGGCTTCAAGCTGTGTTCCTAATTCTGATACTCTTTTGGCTACGTCTGTACCTTCAACTACATTAAGCACAATAAAACCTTTATTTTGAGCTGGATCTTCAGGGTTAAGTGATAAGACAAAACGTGGTCCATTGAAGCCTACGTAGCCAGAATAATTTTCAATAAAAGCAAATTTTTCTTTGTTATCTAACCAGGTAAATATGTCTTTCATTTGGCGATTAGTTTCACGTGAAGAAGTACCGTTAGGTAAATCAATGTACATTAATATTTGCGTACGATCAGACTCTGGAAAGAATTGTTTGGCAACAAATTTCATTGAACCAATTGCGCCAACAAATAAAATTAATATTATGCTAATAAAGATTAGCCTGTGTTTTAATACGGAATGCAAAAAACCTTCATACATGGTGGATAACTTGCCTTTCACCAAACTGTTTTCTATTTCGGCTTTCGACGGTTTTATAAAATAGTAACAAAGAATAGGCGTGACACATAAAGCCAGTATCCAGCTTGTCATTAAGGTAATCAAAATGACGAGCGAGATTGAACGAGTAAATTCACCTGCGACATGTTCAGCTAACATCAATGGTAAGAAAAATAAAATTGTTGTGATAGAGGAGCTTAATAATGGAATGGCGAGCTCTTTACAACCTTGTAACATGGCATCGAAACGACTAATACCATCTTCAATTCTTCGCTTAAAATCTTCAGCAATAACAATACCGTTATCAACCAATAAACCTAATGATATGATTAAAGTCGCTAAACTCATACGCTCTAATTTCATATCAAAAAATAGCATTATTGATAAGGTTGTTAACATAACAAATGGAACAATAGCCCCGACAATTAAGCCAGTTCTTAAGCCTAAAAATAGTACAACTACGACTAAGACAATAGCGAGTGTTTGTAGTACGTTAATTGAGACGCCTTGTACTGTTTTTTCTACCTGCTCAGCTTGATAGGTAGCAATATCAAGTTGGTAACCGATAGGTAGACTAGCAATTACTTTATTAATATTGGTTTTTATACGTGGCGCAAATTCTAAAATGTTGTATTGAGGCAACATAGAAATTGCAAAATAGATAGCGGGTTTACCGTTGTAATAAGCTAATTTGTCCGGTGGATCGATATAGTCTCGTTTAATACTAACCACATCTTTTAACGCAATAAAATCTTCGGTGTTAGGTATATTTATATAAGTATTGGCGATATCAGGGACACTACCAAAATTTCCTGATGGTTCTATGATGAAACTCTTTTTACCTGTATCGACTTCACCACCAGAGCGGATAATGTTTTGTTTTTGTAATTCATTGATCAGCGCTTGAGGAGAAATACCGAGTTGCGATAATCTTGCATTTGATGCCTCTAGAAAAATACGCTCTTCTAAATGGCCTAAAATTTCAATTTTCTTTGTTCCTTCAACGCTATATAAGGTATCACGAATATGCTGTGCAATATCATACATAGCACTCATGTCGAAACCATCAGCAGTTAAAGCCAGTGTTACCACTGAAACATCACCAAATTCTGTATTTACATAAGGAGTGCTAGTACCTGAAGGCATTTTGGTATGAGCGGTTACGGCTTTATTACGAACATCCTGCCAGATATCATCAAGATTAAAATACCGATCATGAATTTTGACATGAATAGTTGAGTTTCCCGTAGTTGAAAGCGATCTTATTTCTTTAACTTCAGGTACTTTTCTAATTTCTTCTTCAAGTTTCTTGGTTATTAACTGCTCTACACGTTCAGGTGCCATCCCAGGAAAAGAAGTTGAAATAACAGATTCTCTTATCGTTATAGTTGGGTCTTCTTGTGCAGGTAAGGTAAAATAGGCAAATACACCATTAATTAATAATAATGTAAGAATAAAAAATACAGTTTTACGATACTTAAAAGCTATATGAGTGATATTCATAGTTTGATTCTTAATTAAAACGTTGGGTAGTGTTGTCTAACAACGTTACTTTTTGGCCATCACGTAAAAACGCGACACCAGCAATAGCAATGATCTCACCACTTTTTAAACCAGAGGAAATAAAGGCAATGTTGTTACGTATATTTTCAATAGTAACTTCACTTGAATTGACCGATTGTGTGTTTGGATTGTAGATAAATACATAACTTTTTTGATTTAAACCAGCCCGTATTGCGCTAAATGGTACACTGATAGCAACGCCTTGGTAATATTTTGAGCCTTTGTCTTCAAAAGTAAAATCTACTTCAGCAGTCATTCCTGCTCTTAATGATGGATTTTTGTCCTGTAAGACAACTGTGATAGGGAAAGCATTCGCTGCTTCTGCTCTGGTTCCTATTTCTGTAACCCGACCTAACATTTTAGTTTGGGGTAATACTGGAAACCGTACTGGTATCATGCTGTTGTGCTGTAATTCTTTGATCAAGGTTTCAGGTACCATGACATGTACTTCCAAACCATGCTTACCTTCAATTTCAAAAGCGGGTTGCCCAGAGCTGATTTGCTGTGATGGTTCAATTAAGCGTTTTGTTATTATACCGTTATATGGAGAGCGTAAGGTTCCATCTTGTAGATTTTTTTGAGCTATATCTAATTGTGCCTGAGCAACACCTACCGCACTTTCGCTTGATTCATAATTAGCTTTTGCGTTATCAAATCCAGATTGAGATACCAAACCGTTTTTAATTAACTGACTGTAACGAGTAAAGCTGTTTTTTGCTTCAACTTGATCAGAATTTGCTTTATCTAATTGTGCTTTAGCCGATTTTACCGAGAGTGTGAGGCTTCTGTGATTCAGTTGAGCTAACACTTGGCCTTTTTTAACGGTATCACCAAGCTTCACTTCAACACTCTCAATCTTTCCCATCACTTCAAAACTTAAGCTAGTTGATTCAACGGGAGCTACAATACCTGACAAAGTACGTAACTGTTGTAAATTAGATTCGCTAACCTTTTCCCAAGCAATCGGCCTAATAGCTTTTTCGGTTATGTTTTCTTGCTCATTACAACTAAATAGAAATAGAGTTAAAAAGAGTGTTAAGAATAGTCTCATAATGATTCCAATAATGAAATTTACTCACTTTTTATAGAGGTATAAAGGTTAAAAGTAAATTGATACTGTTAAATTATCTATATCTTGGTACTATGTAGTACCAATGTCAAATGATAGTTAAGTAAGAGTGATATAAGATTTAAATATGGCCTATAAAGAAGAATTAATTTTAAATGATTTAAGCTCACGTGGAGAGTCAATACTTGATGCGGCAAAAAGACTCTTTTTAAAGCATGGTTATGATCAAACGTCGTTAGAGATGATCATTGCTGAAGCGGGTGGTTCAAGACGTTCTATTTATAATGAATTCGGTAACAAACAAGGTTTATTAACATCAGTTATTCAGCAGCAAATTGTTATTCATACTGCGACCATAGCGTCTATTAAATTGAGTCAATTAGCCCCTAAGGATGCACTTAAAGAAGTGTGCTTTCGTTTTCTTAAAGGGATTCTATCAGACACCTTAGTTTCGCTATTTCGTTTAGTGCTGCAAGTGGTACCTAAGTTACCTGAAGTAGGTACGTTGATCTATGAAAAAGGACCACTTAAAGGTATGGAGCCATTGACTGACTATTTAATAGAATTAGATAAGAACGGTGTGTTATCAATAGATGATCCTTTATTCGCGACACAAATTTTAATAGAAATGGTAAAAGGGCGCTTACATTTTAAAATGTTATTGCTGCCTAATGATAAATTGTTAGATGAAGATGTTTATGAACATGTTGATAAAGCCGTTGATTTATTTTTTAAAGCGTATCAGCCAAGCTTATAATTGAATAAATAAACAGCATATAGCCATTGAAGCAAGAAAAACTATTGCACAAGCAACTATATCTCGTATAATGCCACCAATTAAGCTTGTTGCTGAAGTGGCTGTATAACTTCAATATTGATAGCTTATTTACCGTTAATAAAATAGTTTACAAAGAAATCAATTTTTAGTGTGAAAAGTGAATTCTTTGCAAATTGCAAAACGGGCGTAAAGCCTTTGCCAGCGTGATGAAATTGGTATACATGGGGGATTCAAAATCCTTTGCATGGACAGCATAAATTTTGAGAAAATAAGAACTTGGAATGCCAGTGTGATGAAATTGGTATACATAGGGGATTCAAAATCCCCCGCTGAATAAGCGTGTCGGTTCGAGTCCGACCACTGGTACCATTCCTTTGTTTTTTAAAGAGTTTATGCTTTGTAGGCCGACTAATATGTCGGTTTTTTTGTACCTAAATTTTGATTTTGGATGTTAATTCAAGTTGAGTTTAGTTATTAAATGCTCCTTTCTATAAGTTATAGCCTGCTTGAATAATTCCACCGACTGTTCATATCTGGTCTTTCGTCTGTGCCTACTCAGAGTGTGATGAAATTTAATGATAATTATCGTTGTTAAATACTATTTATTAGTCGATACATTAGGTAGGAAATATGCTGTCTAATAGGTTCTCCTGACAATTTTTTTATTACAAAACACGAAGCTTTAGCTACGGTCTTTGTCTGGGCTATAAGAAAATTAAAAACCGTTGAAAAAAGCCAGTTCGAATAAGTAGTTAATAAGCTGAAACTGCTAGCAAAGTTACTAGATAACGTTTAATGTCTATTATGAAAACTGCAGATTCATCGCTAAAATATGCAATTGCACTTAACGACGTTAAAATTATAATATTAAGGAAAAATTAATCGATGGATAACAGAGTTTATTATGGAGAGTATTCTCTGCGCCACTGGATTGAGCTGGTACTGAAAAACAATTTAATTTTACCTGACTATCAACGTTACTTTGTTTGGGATGAAAAGAAAGTAGCGACTTTAATTGAAACCATAAAAAAGAAGCAGTTTGTGCCTCCAATCACTATCGGTGCTTTTAAAATGGAAGACGGTAACAGGAATCTGATTCTCGATGGCCAGCAAAGAATAACAAGCATTTTACTGGCTCATTTAGGCTTATTTCCTGACGCAGCGACTTATAAAGAAGCTATAGAATCGTTCGCGAATGATAACGACGATGAAGACACTGAAGATGATACCCAACTAGATAATGTTCTTAAGTGGAATATTAGCCGTCTTACAACTAAAGGAAATAGTAAGGAGTCAATTCTAACCAAAATAGTCCCTCAAAATTATAAATCTATAGACCTAGATATTGACGAAGCCTTTCTAGACAGTAATTTTTTAGGTTTTTCTTATCTAGTACCGCATACTGATAACGAAAAAGAACAACAGAAATATTATTCTTCGGTTTTCCGCAATATTAATATACAAGGGGAACCTTTGTTACCACAAGAAAGTAGGGCTTCGTTGTATTTCTTAGACCATGATCTTGAAGGTCTATTCAATCCCGCCTTTTGTGAGCGTATTGTCATAAAACTTCTCAGCAGTGAAAGCAAGGCTGATTTTGTTAGGTATCTTGCATTGTTGTCTCAATATCATGCTAGTTTGAATGAAAGAAAGGTGGCAAGGGGCTATAAGCCAAAGATGGAAAAGCTCTATGAGGAGTACATATATTCAGCTATAAGTGAAGATAGCTCTAGCTCTTTCGGTAATTTTAAACGGATATTTCCTGATAAAAGGTACCAAGATGAAATGGCGGAGCTGGAGACTACGTTAGATAATCTGGAAATTTTTGGCAGCTTTGGTTCTATTATTGAAATTGACACATACCTTTTCGGATTGATTTATCAAGTATTGTTTAAGAAGAATAAAATTGATTTATCTAGAAAAGACGAAATAAAAACTAGGCTAGCCAATAAAGTCAATAACTTCAAAGGTGATTCTGGACATCAGAAAAGCCCAAATAATTTGACACACTTAAGGGCTAGGTTGCTCGGCTCGATTGGAATTTATGGAAGGTATATAGTCCGTGAACCACGCTAATTTTATATTAACTCCCAGTTCAGAAATCCTGAAAGATGTCGCATCTGCTAGCTCAGGCATAGGTAGTGGTATTGAAACGTTTCCTTTATGCGACTATGTGATGCAATCCGTTTTCTTGAAAATGACGGGGGCTCAAGAACAGAAAATGAAGTGTATATGTTGGGAGCTAGCGACACATGATTATGAATATCGATATGATCGTTTTTCTCGACAACCTCTCGGGGAGTGCTCAGCTTATAAAGATAAAAAAACTATCTATGCCGACTTGATAAAGCTGATTTTAAGAAACCAGCCATCTCTATCTTTAACTGATATCATTGATACAGCGCCCCTTGCAACGGAGACAATGCAAATTATCAAAGATGCATTTGAGGGATCCAATTTATTAATATGGGCAAATAAAAGTTTTAATGAATTCATTGATATTTGGCAGGACTTCTCGCCAGATCATTTTGCTACAGATAAGCACAACTTATTTACTAATAGAAGTAACTTAGCTAACCGAAATCTATGGAAAGATAAAAAGACGTTAGTAGAAATATATGACGGCCATTTGTATAACCATAGAAATAGAGTTGCGCATAACACGCTTTCATACCAACAGAACTTGCCAACACTTAAAGCTTTGGTCGAAAAGGATTTCCAATACAACAACTATTTCATTTACTTCGCTATATTGATTTTACTGGACAAGGTCTTCATAACCTTGTTTGAAAAATATCAGCAAACACGAGAAGAAACCTCATTCGTATGAAATTAACGTAGAATTGATATGTTAACTTTGTACATATCAAAAATGGCAGATCGCTTAAAAGGTATTAACCTAAAGGTTTTTGATGTTGATACTAGCAGAATATAGTTTTTTTAAGTTTGGTGACTATCGTAAACCCCCCTCAGTTCCCACTGCACTATTCCTTTAAGAGGGGTAGCCAAATAGTCATTTTTAACCTCTGAGAATATATCTGCTTGCTTTTCCATCATGCTGCATAATACCTTTGCTTCAGGTTGAGATAACCCATCCCACCAACTTGGGGAGAGTGCGTGATTTTCACAATTTAATATCATTAACTGAAATAGATAGTCTTCTAATTGCTTACCCGCTCTCATAACTTCCTGTAGTGAATACATGAAGGCGGAACAAGCAGAGTCACTAGATTTATGCCAAGAAAAAATGAATGCCCATCCATCGTTGGTTGGAGCGCTGCAGAAAGTCATTAAACTTAAGTTAGCGTGCTTTCCAAGATCTTGTATCTTTCTTCCTTGAAAGTCATAGTCTGGATATATTAATCCTGAAAAAACAGCTGTTGGTTTTTCATTGAAAATAAATGCTACATACCTGATGTCATCAAATAATGCTGCTTCTAATGATTTATCATAAAGTTTCTTATTTAATTCTAGTTGTTCAGTTCCGTACTGAAAGCTTTTAAGCATGCCATTTAGGTGCTCGGTTACAGCTTCGTTGCCAGTAGCAGAATTTATCATAGATTGAATTCCTTCAATCGCCTGCTGTTTCGTAAATAATTCTTTCGAGATTGAGCGATATGCATAAAGAAAAGCTTGTTGTTTTGTAGGTATTAAGTTGCGGTTATCAATTGGTTCAAATAACGAATTATCATGGTTCTTGCAAAAGCCACTAAATGTAGATGCTTTGTTCACACCTTCGAGTTTGTAATCAATGGTATTAGTTTTATTAAGTTTATTCATGTCGATTCTATACACATGACCATCTCTCGCAATAGCAGATAAAGCGTTTTTATTCTGGATTGAGTGTGCCTTAATGATTTCGTTACAATCAGTTCCTGCATTAAAGTGTAAACACACCTTTTTTTGAGCGATATATTTATTTTTTTTATAGAATTCCTTTTTATCAAAGCTGTATAACGTTTCTAACTCTCTAAATTCTCCTTCTTGAATTGTGTTATCAACCCCGACATATAATATTGAACATGTTTCAGATTGAGATAGGTCGAAATGCTTTAACCCTAAATCTCGATCGAGGAACATATCTCTTGTAACCTCGATTGGTTGAGTCCATTCGATTATCCTCCAGCCCTCCTTCTTAATGAAAAAGGTTGCTTTTTTAATGGCAGAGTCATGATCTTCACTTTTAACCCAAGCGTAAGCCTTAGTTGATTCAGTGTTTATTAAGTTTGTTCTGTTGTCAGAATCTACGACAATAGCTTTTAAAAAATAGGTCATATGTTACTTTGATTGAATTGCTCTATTATCTGCTACTATATTCGCAAAAAATACTTATATATGGAATGAATAATTGGTGGTGCTAAGTTATGAACTTTGAACAAATTAAAATGAATATCAAAGAATTTCCTGTGGAAGAGTCAATGGGAAACTTAGCTCTCTTCATAGACCAAGCAACAGATTCTTTATGTAAGGAGCATGCAAAAGGTGCACTCGAACTGTGTGAATTGATGGATTCACTAGTGACTGAAACGCAAATAGTTGAGCTTTGCTATTTCAAAGCCAATGTTTGGTCAACTATTAGACAAGTTGAACACCAAGATCAATCTAATATATGGGGCTGGGATCAGGTCGAACTATTAAATGAAGTCTTCTGGTTACGAAGTGCAATTCGTTCAGAGTTCTTTTGTAAGTTGGATAAGAACAGGCAGTGTCAAATATTAGTCAATACGGGCAATATTCTTAACCATATAGGGAGGCCAATTGAAGCAATTGAGTACTGGCAAAGAGCTCTAAATACTGTGCCAGTGTTTGCTATGGCAATGGCAAATTTGGGAATGGGGTTAGAAACTTATGCTAAAACGCTTTACGATCCTGGGCACGCTACTATAATTTTTAAAGCTGCATATGATATTTTAATTAAAATAACTAATGGCAAGAGCATATGGGATAATGAGCAGAGTTCAAGCATTCTACAGAGTATTTTAGAAAAAGCTGAACTCATTAACCAGCATGTAGATTTTAGTGGGTTAGAAGAGTTTGATTTGGATGATTACCCATTAGGAAAAACTAAAACGGAACAAAAGTATCGCTCATGGGCTCTAAAAGAAAAGCTATTTTTAAATCCATTGAACGATATGGATTCACACTCGATTGCTGCCCAAGATGTTTTGCATTTGCCTGATATGGTATGTGAAGTTGGCTCTCCTCCTAATTTAATAGGTTTTTACAATCAACTTAAACAGGAGTTTTCTTCTGCGAGATATCTAGTTTGGCAAGGTATTGATGAATTAGATAAGCATAAACTACATTTCTCAGATACTGGGAATTTGCTAATTGATACCTTAGATTACCCCAATTATGGTGTTGGTTTAGAGCAAGTTAAGTTGTCGTTCCGTTCAGCATTTTCTCTGTTGGATAAAGTTGCATTTTTTATAAATGATTATTGGCAGCTAAATATTCCTGAAATCAAAATTAACTTTCAGACTGTATGGTATGAATTTAAAGCAGGAAGGAAAACCAAAAACATCAATAAAGTATTTGAAAATCATCAAAACTTGCTACTCAGAGGTCTTTATTGGCTCAGTAAAGATTTTATAGAGCAAAACAAAAATACTGACATATTACTGGGCGCTACGATGGAGCCCGATGCTGATAAATTGCGAACAATACGCAACCACCTTGAACATAAATATTTAAAGATTCATGACGAAATTTGGAGTTACACTAAAGAGTTTCGTTCAGACGACCCGTTTCACGATTCAATAGCTTACCACTTAACCCAAGATGAATTGGTAGAAAAAACACTGCGAGTAGTGAAGCTTGCTCGGGCTTCATTGATGTATTTGTCTCTAGCTGTTAATCGGGAGGAGAAAATTAAAAATGAAGGTCGAGACAGCTTAATCATGCCGATGCACCTTCACACATACGAGAGATATTAATTTAGTTAGCGTTTTACTTCTACTTTCAAACACATATCAATACCTTGATGATCATTACAATCGAGGTTTATATGAAAAAGAAATTTAAATTTACAAATGCCAGTATCAAGGCATTACCCGTCAACCCCAAAGACGCTAAAGGCACTGATTTAGAAGTATCTGATACGGAAATTGTTGGACTTAAGTGTTTATCAGGTAAGAACGGTAGTAAGCGATTCCTACTTAGGTATACCTTTAAATCGCGTAAATGCAGTATTGCAATAGGTCGTTATCCTGACTTAGATGTAGGTGATGCTCGTCGTATTGCCTGTAAGTACAAGTTACAATTAGCTGAAGGTGTTAATCCGCAAGATGCTAATAACCCCGTCAACAAGATACCTACCTTTTCAGAATTTTTCTGGAACACTTATTTACCGATGGCTAAGCAGCGTAAAATCACTTGGAATGATGATGTTTCTCGTTTTAACCACCATTGCCGTTTGCTATGGAGTTTGAAATATAACGAGATTAAGCCTGTTCATATCCAACAAGTTCAAAATACTATGATGACGACAACTTCTAAACGAGAGGCATACAAAGCGGGTACTTGTAATAGGGTGTTAGCTTTGGTCAAGACAGTGGGTAAGCTGGCGGAGAAGCTACTAGACATTCCCAATGTGGCTACTAAAATTTCATTGCTGCCCGAGAATAATGCGCGCACTCGCTATTGTACTATTGACGAAGTAAAAGCCATCATCAAAGAAGCAAGGCGTTATCACCAATTTACTATTGGTGCTTACATTGCCATGTTATTTTTAACTGGTTGTCGTGCGTCGGAAATGCGATTAAGGAAATGGGACGATTTGGACTTAAAAGGGCGAACCCTAACCATTGGCAAAACGAAGAATGGAACTCCACATACCTTGTATTTAACTGCAACCATGATTGAGATAATTTGTGATTTGCCACGTGTTAGCGGTAATTCATATATCTTTGCAGGGACAAGAGCTAATCGACCTGTATGTGAGGGGCGTCATGCTTTTGAAGTTATTAAAAAACGATCAGGCATCCATAAACCAGAAGAAGTTGTGCCTCATACAGCAAGGCATTCATTTGCGAGTAATTTACTTAGTTGTGGTGATGGAGTGGATATTCGAACTTTGCAAGTTTTGATGAATCACAAGGATTTATCCAGCACGGTTAGGTATAGTAAGATTTCTCCTGATAAACAAAGGGTTACCATGAATAACTTGGATGTTCTTCTTAGGCCTAGCTCGTAACAATACCTTTCATAAACACATATCACTAATAAGACATTAACAGCCAGAACCTCAACAGGTTCTGGCTTTTTTATTTGGAGAATGTGACATGAAAATTATTAATCATTGGCCTACCTTGAACGAATTATCGTTGCTTGGGACTAATGCAACTGAAGTATTAACCCTCCTCGTCGAACCATTTAAGAATGAAGACGAAGCTAAATTATTTTGGCAAGAGTGCCCTAGCACCATAATCATACTTAATGAAAAGACCGTATTGGCTGAATTAAATCGTCAGCTTAAACAGCAAGTTTTATTTTGTATTAACAATCCTGAGTTTGAAGAAGCGCTACCTAATGGTTATCGCTTTCTTCTATCTATTGTTACTGATGATGGTGCTGGGTGTTATTTGGTACTGCCATCAAGCTTAGATATTAGTGAGGTTGTTAATGGCTAAGTCTTTTAAGCGCCAATTTAGCCATACCGAATTATGGCAAAAGTTAAAAGTAATTAAAGGTATGAAAACGTTGATAGAAAGTGCCTTGTTACTTTATTGCCTAATGCTAGATGGTGATATTCCTAACTGGGTAAAAGTAATATGTATCACTGCTTTGTGTTACTTAATTTTACCTGCCGACATTATCCCTGATGTTATTCCAGCGATGGGCTATAGCGATGATTTGATGTGTTTAACCGCAGCAATAGCTTCAATAACAAGCCAAGTTAAACCACATCATAAAAAACACGTTAAAGATTTATTTAACCAATTATAGGAGGCCGATCATGGCTAAGAAAATTACGAAACAAACAACGGAACATAGTAAAAATAAAGGTGACGAATCGTTAGCCGAAACGCATCAAATATTAATTGATGGTAAAGCAAGTAAGCTAAGCCCCAAGAATCCAGGGTTTGTCTATTTTCAATTAGGTAAATGTCTAGATAGCAATGCACTTGAATTACGTATCACGGGGAATGATTCTGGAGGGCTTTATTCGAAAGAGTGGCTGAGATTATCAGTTATTTTGGAAGTGCTTGAGCAACAAGAAATAGACAAACCATTTAAATCAGGTGAATTCAAAAATGTATTTAAAGGCGGTAGCGCTAATAATGTTTCTTTTCTTGCAGCGATATTACGTTGTGACGCAATAGCACTGATAGATTCAACCGAAAATTCAGTCTTCCTCCATCAGCTTCATGGTAGCTTTGAGAGCGGGAGAGAGGCGTTACTTAAGCTTACTAAAGCTAAGTAATCAAGTTACCTGTTCATACTAGTACCTAGCGACTAGTTGTCACTAACACGAATTTAAAAGGAGATTATAATGAAACACTATTTCATCAAGCTTTTTGTTTTATTTTGATGAGATATTTTCGTTTTTACTTCCTGCGGAACAGGTAAAGACCAGAAGAACTTGAGCACCTATTGATTATTACTTTTTAGCAGGGTTGTAGCCATTATATTTAAAGGGGTGTGAGCGTAAAATCATGTTTAGGCGTAACGGATTTCACATCCGTTGCGTCTTTGATTTCTTGACAAGGGCACTTATATAGTTCAATAATTAAAATGCTTTATTAAGAAAGCAACTTCCAACTCGTTGAGTTTAACTAGTCCGTTTAGGCATTAGCGACCTTGACTGTTCTCTATATATCACACTGATATGCAGAGTTAGTGGTTTTTATTTATTTTAAAAACTAATTAACTTTGGAGAACACCCATGCAAAAAGTAGTAACTATCACTCGTAGAATCAACCCTAATTTTCGACCTCAGACAGTGATGTTGAAAGCATTGCTTGAATACATTTCGTTGGTGAAGAGGAACGACTACGGTCATCCCATAATACCTAAATGGGAATCTTTAGTTTGTTCTGATAATACTGAACTACTTGAATGTGGCAATGTATATGTCGATTCGCCTAAACCTAATACATTTACTTTATCTTTTAGAGATTTAGCTACTGGGTATATTCATATATTTTCAGCTCCAGTAATTGATTATGGAAAAATACCCTTGGTCTTTTATTATGCTCTTGAAGGTATATGTATGCGACGTCAAGTTGATGTTTGTGATTATCCATTAGTTATTGGGAATTTGGTGAAACATATTGCTTCGAGCGATTGTGAGTTTACCAAGTGTTTAGATGATGATGCTGTAATTTGGTTTATTGAACGTTTATCCAAAGAGGTAGACAATTACATTGACCTTTCAAATGTTTTGCATCGTATTAACGGGTAGGCTTCTATGAGTACAACCGTAGCTCTACTGCTACGGTTGTTATCTTTAATAGGATTAATTTTTATTGCGAACAGGGTCTTCGGTGTCTGAAAAAGCGTATCTGGCTAATTCACTAATGAAGAACTTTATTAATAACCTTTGATTTGATTTCATTAGCATTATTGGTCGGAATAAATACGTTGCTACCATGCTTAATGGCATGAAAATTATGAAGTAGACGAATAATATAATCGTCGCTGTATATAAAAAGAATGCCAATATGTCTGAAAACTCTAACATGGCAATAATACCGTAAATATCTACTTGGGTATTAGGTTTTATTACCAGCAGAATCGCGGTAAGGCTAATTAGATATATGGTTAAGCTTAATATTCGACTTTTAGCTTCGGGGTCGTAAATGAATTTAGAAACGAAATGTCCAAAGTTATCTGGTGAAAGCGGCTTGTTTTTCTCACTGATGCCATTTATTGAAATTATGTTATTCATTACCTCGAATAAGCTGGTTCCGATCGGGGCTGTTAAATTAGAAAGAAATTTTACTTTTAGTGATGAAAGTTCGTCGCTTGCTTGGTCGGTAATAAGAATAAGTCTTTGTTTTAACTTCTTATCGTAATTTTTTTTCGCTTCTCTCCAACATAGCATTCCTATTACTTGTATAAGTACAATTAAAGGGGCTAAGTTTTTATAACTCATACCTACGTAAATTGATGCGATTAAGAAAGGAGTACCTAGCAATATATAAAAAGTTCCTTTTAGACCAAACAACCTAGCATCAACGCATGTTGCATAATATTCTTTAGCTGCTTTTAGTATTTCTTCCATGTTGCAATTCCCTTTAAGCATTTACGATAATACATTAGATTTTATTTATACATCGTTCATATATGAATTATAACTTATTGATTTATATTACCTAACATTTTGTGTGTCTCAAGTGCATGGGGGTAGTGTAACTACCACTCCACATCAATATTAATATGCGGCATCCCTCGGTATAGTTGACCTGAAAGATCTGCATCATCATTAACATCAATCGATTTTTCTAACATTTCAGACATAAGCTTATGCTTTTGTGCATCCGTCATATTTTGTAAGTCTTTAAATTGAAATGGTGAACCATCTTTATTGGCAGGTATTTTGTTAGCATCATACTTTTCTCGCTTATTGCCTGTTTTCTTTTTTTTAGTGCCTTCGATTAGCTTTATCCATTCAAATGGTGCGATTATCAGTGGTGTGTTTAGTTGCCAATGCTTCATTTTTGTATTTACGGATTCAATAGGGATTTGTAAGGTAATAGCGGTACCTGAGGTCATGCAAAATAAATAATTTAGTCCTAATCTGATATTTCTTGCACTATTAATAAAATGGCTAGGATCTTTACTGCCTCTATCTTTTAATGCTGATGTACTAGCGAATTTTGAAGATTGATCACAATGTAAAGTAACAGTGGGAATAGGGTGTTGTCGCGCTAATTCTGGTTCATCTAATGCTTTTAATATTTTATCTGATACGGTTAAGTAGGCTGAATTTTCAAGTGTTTGCGTGAATATGTTATCAACTTCTGCTGGCATAGGATCTTTTTCGCTGCTTTGAAGCCAATCATCATATAAGGTTGAATCATAAATATTAAAATATTGTAGTGAATTGCTGGTATTAAGCATGTTGTATAGGAGTTTGGAACCATTTTTTTTATCTATTGAAGAATCAGCCAAACCCATAAACGAAAAAGCGAGAAACAACTTAAGTGACCAAGTAGGATCATTTTCTATTTGATCTTTAACTTGGCTATGCCTTAACTTGTACCAATCCCATTTAGCGTTATAGCCTTCAAGTTCATGATGTTGAGAATACTTATTTTCTTCTATTTCGAGATTAGGTAGTAATATCGTGACGTTAATATAGTCTTTACTGGCTGCATTTAGCGGGCAAAGATCATCAATAACTTTATTAATTAATGCCTCGTGATTTGCATCTTTTTTACCTTTGCCAGCGATGCGTAAGAATTGACCACTAAAGTTAGACACTCTAAACCAAGTGCCTGATATCGTGTTCTGCGTATAATTAGGGTTTAGTGTTTGTTTTAACATGTGATGATAATGGTGATCATCTAGCTTTGTTTCTAGGCCGCTGAGTCTTTTGGATGGAAATATAAGCGAATTTGAAAAATCGTCGTTAGATAGCTGTGACTCTACACCTAGAACCTTTTTAACTGCTTCAATTTGCAATTTATTGATACCTAAACGTAGTAAATATTCTTCGTAAATCGTTCTTAACTCTTTATCCATATACCCAATCTTCCCCGTTATCGGCAGCTGCTTGATAGAATCATGATGAAATTTCCCACTTAACTAAAATGGGAGAGAACCATGTTTATTGAAATTGATTATACGAAAAAAGCGTTTGAAGCGGCAGTGCGAATTGATAATAAAGATACAGAATATAAGGTTAAAGGCAAAGCTCATCTGCGGTTAATTGTCTATAAAAATAGAAAATCACTACTGGTAAGAAAATGTTGGCAGGGTAAGCGTTACCCCAAAACATTAGGTTCATTTCCAACCATGACTCTTAAAACCTTTGAACGACTAGCTAATGAGTATTGTGAGCGAATTGAGGCTGGTGAACTTAATAAGCTGTCTCGTCGAGTTACATTAAACCGCTTTTTTGATCGGATTTACCTTGAACTTGCTAAGAAGAATAAGAAAAGTTGGAAAAGCGACGAAGGTCGCTACAAGTTATATGTTCGTGGTGTTATTGGTAATAATTGGCTAGAGGATATTAAAAGTTATAGTGTGCAATGTTTATTAAGTGGCTTACCAGAACACTTATCTGATAGTAGCCATGACCTTATTCGTGCCTTGCTATCGAGTATATTTTCATTAGCAGTTAAATATGAATTATTGGATAAGAATCCCGTATCGGTAGTGCCAGCACGAAATAATTGTAAGGTGAATACACGTATTCTTACAGAGGCAGAGTTAATCGCCTTTATTCAGTCTTGCTTGGTCGAAGCTGATCCAGCTAAAGATAGCTTCTCTTTTCATGCTATGTGTCTGTTGCTGATGATATTTACTGGCATGCGAATAGGAAATTGCTGTTCGATTAGAAAAGATATGATTTCGCCTGATTATAGCGTTATCTATTTGCGTGATACCAAACAAGGAAAACCGCAAACTGTCTTCTTGTCTAAACAAGCTAAGTGGGTCATTAAAACTGCCGCGAGTATTAGCTGGAATGATTATACATTCCCATCGTCCATAAAAGATGATGCACCTATCTCTTACCCTCGTTCGGTGTTCGTGCGTATCTGTAAGCGTGCAGGTATCGCAGTGAACGGCAGTGTTCACCCTATACAAGCGGGTTTTCCAACTGAACCATTTAACATCCATGCAGGACGCAAAAGTTTCTGTTCTCATATTCTCAAGCTAACAGGAGATATTAAGCTTGCCAGTACATTGATTGGAAATTCAACCTTGTCGGTCACTGCAAAGCATTATGCTTTTTTTCATGATGAACGATTAAAAAATGTGGTTGAAAATGTCGCCGATGATATGACTGCTAATATCGTTAATTTTCCTACCCTAGAAGCCAGTATTCCTCACTAACTATCCATATCATTTAAGACCCGTAAGGTTGGGTTAATTTCCCAACCTTCCCCGTCTTTTCTCGCTCAATTCAAATTTAAGTCATTCTATTCATCACCAACTAACCACTACTTAAGAATACACATGAGGTGATATGGAAGAAACATTCTTAACTAAAAAACAGTTAGCAGAGCGGTATCAAATGTCGGTTAAAAGCGTTAATACCATGTGCTCATTGAAAACTGTTAAACCATTGCCGCCCTTTATCAAGCTTGGTCCACATAGCAATAGTCCGATTAGATTTCGGATGAGTGATGTACTGGCTTGGGAAGAACAGCAAGCAGCAATACAGCGTCAGCGTGATGCTGAAAATGGAAGCGAAACCAGTTTAGAGGATTTGCTGGGATTGTAACTAAACACCGTCAATGCTTTTGCATTGGCATTTATTAACAGAGTTTGGCGGCTTATTAAATTATATTTCAAAGACGAAGAGGAAAATATTATGTCTGTACCTGTAAGAAAATTAAATAAGTCAAATTTCGTTCGCACTCCTTTTGGAGTGTTTAATAAAAACCATGTGATCTCAATCACGCCAACCGACACTGGTGTTGCTGTGTTCGGTGACGGTAATGCATTGATATTTTGGCTACAAGAGTCTGATGCTAAAAAAGCTCTACGAGTCAGTGACGCACTGTCTAATGCTGTGATTGACAACAAAGTTATCGATTGGAAACAATTAGGCTACGAAGCTTAATTAACTATTAACCCTAGCCGCCAAGCTAAATATTAAGCCCCTTCTTTGGGGCTTTACTTTTTAAGGCATTTTAATGAAGACATCATTATTTAATTTTATCCCTCCGAAACAAAGTGGAATTGGTACTTTACCGAAAGCAGAATTTAATACGAATTTAAGCTTCCCCACTATTAATACATCAGGTTCTTACGCTAATGGTTTTGGTGACAGTTTCGGCGATATTGAAGCCAAACTGGCTGAACAACTGAAATCATATGAAGAACAGCTATCTGGAAAGAAAAAACGCAAGCGTAAGCGCCATGATATGCGGTTAAGTCCAATATTTGGTTTTGACACCGAGTATCAGTACAACAAAGACGAGGATAACAACATTGTTATCGCCTATTCCTATTGTATTCGCTACGACGGTCAACAATGTAGTGGCGTGTTTAAAGTTAAAACATTCGATAAATCAGGTCGTATGAAATTTGATAAGTTCTTTGTTAAAGCTATTGAAGCGGCGATAGAAGCTGAAGTTTTATCTGGTTGGGATGATGTTGAACATGTAGTTATGGCGGCGTTTATGATCCGAGCAGATTTATTTTCTTTTGCAGGTGCATTTAAGGATTTTAAGACTCGTTTAGACGGAGTTCGTAAATCTGTGGTGACGATAAAAGAAGATTATGCAGTAGATATCGAAGCGGTTTATAACCGTGATTTAGATTTTAGTGAGCAGAAGTTATGGGATAAAAACCGTAATAGACGTGAAGTTGATATTTCATTTTATGATTTAATATTATTGGCTCCTGCTGGGTTTAGTCTTAAGAAAGTTGGTGATTTAGTTGGGCTGGCTAAACTAGATATTGAGCCTCCGTATAGCATTGAACGCATGATTGAATTTATGCAACAAGCACCAGAAAAATTTGATGAATACAGTATTCGTGATAGTGAAATTGCAACTCTATATATGGAACGTATGATTGACTTTTGTTGTGATGAATTAGGTTTTTCATCGGTGCCATATACCATCGGCGGTATTGGCGTAAAACGTTTTAAATCATTACTTGAAGGTGACTTTAACGAAGTCTTTGGTTTTGAAGAAATAAAAGAAACCATCTGGTCGCGTAAAAAAGCGAAACCTGTGACTATTAAAAAGCGTGTGGTGAGTTTACTTCGCTCTATCTTCGAACAATTTGCAACCGAAGGGTATCACGGTGGGCGCAATGAAAGTTTCTTAAATGGGTTATCTCCCATAGGTCGTTGGAAAGATTATGATGCTCCGTCATGTTATACCAATATTCTTAATACCTTACGGCCTTTACTATACGAATCGTTTCGAACAACAACAGATCCTCAAGACTTTGTTGGTGATAAGTTTGGTATTGCCTATGCTCGATTTAAACATCATGGTAATCCTCGTGTTACCACATTACCTGTTAATGCTGGTAGTAAGGGATTGTTTTACGTGAAGGAAGGTGAATGTGTTGTTGGTGCGCCAGAAATAGAAGTTGCGTTAAACGCAGGGGTAGAGGTTCAAATAATTATGGGCGTTGTTGGGGAGTGGGAAGATCCTGAAAACCGTGTGTTTTTGCCATTCATGAAAGAAGTTCGTGCGCAGCGTAATAATTATAAAACAGGGTCGTTTGAAGAAAGGCTGTGGAAAGAAATAGGGAACAGCCTTTATGGGAAGTTGGCACAAGGACTAAGAAAACGTGCCATGTTTGAACCGTCTTCTGGCTTGAGTAAACAAATACCGCAATCGCAGATCACTAATCCTTATTACGCCATGCATGTAACCAGTATGGCTAGAGCCTTAATGACTGAAATGATGTTGAGCATACCTGACCATCATTATATTGGAAATGTCACTACTGATGGTTTCACAACCACAGCGGATTTAGGTAAAGGTGAAATAGATCTAAATGGTGCTATTTGCCAGCGATTTCGAGAGTGTTATCACATGATAGAGTCTAGTGATAGTGAGATTCTTATTAAAAAACATGAGGTTGCTTGTTTGAATTTCATGAAAAATCGTGGGCAGGAGTCTGTTAGGTTCATAAAAGGTGAAAATGCGATACAAGCTCGTGCAGGTATATCCCTTCCTAAGGGGGTTAAAGATAAGCATAAGTATATGCGAGATCTATACTTCAATCGTTATGTTGGTAAATACATAACCACTAAGCACCTGATCTCCAACCGTGAAATGTTCATTGATGAACGTGATTTTGTGTCTATTGAACGTACTCAATTAATGAACCTAGAATGGGACATGAAGCGTGAATTGGTTAATCCAGTTGAAATGACTGTAGATGGTATTACCCATATATTCTGTGAAACAGTACCGCATAAGGATCTTGACGAAGCGATGGAGATGCGTACTCGCTTTGATGGTTGGCGTATTAACAACTGTTTAAAACGACTGACAGATTGGTCAAGTTGGGAAGATTACTGGCTTACAACACGGTTAACATTGCCTACAGGTATCCGTTATCAGTTTTTGAAAGGTGATGATGGTAAGGTACTTAAAACCGAAGATGGTCAGAAAGTAGGTGAAGGTAGCGATGGTGTCTTACGTAGACTATTCATACGTGCATTTATGCAGGATTGCTGCGGTTTAGATAGCACTAGTCTAGATCGTAAGGAACTAGCCGATTGGTTTAGCTTTTATGGCTATGATACCACCGCTAACGAAGTCCGTGGAGCTGGTAGAGCCATGTTTGTCGAAGGTGTTGTGCCTGTGACTGAAAAATCACTTAAGTTACTGCGATTGTTGTTACGAGGCTTTCCAGAATTGGAGTATGAACCATTATTTGACCCTAACCAATTAGACGAGTTGGAACGACGGTTAAGCGCATAAATACAACAAAGGCTACGAAATAACGTAGCCTTTTTCTTTTTGATCGTAAAGGTTCTTCCACCAGTCCCTTTAGTTTATTTATGGTAAAGCTAGTGTGTCATTATGTTATGGGGGTATTCATTGTTAACTCTATTATTGATACCATTTAAGCGATTGAAAAATAAACAGTTGCCCCCATACTACTATTAGTAATATTATATTTTTGTGGAATATTGAAATAATTTAGTTATGGACGGTGATTTAAATGAGTGCCACAGGTAATGATAAGGATGTTGTTGATAATCCTTTAGCGCAAGATCCTCAGAGGGAAACAAGTGGCAGTGATACCCACAGGAAATATAACTACCAATATCATTGGGCTTTGTGTCGCGTGCTGGAAGCACATGAAAATGAAGATGAATATGCTTTGTTTGTTGAGTGTCATGATGATGTAGTAATAACAGATTCTCTAAATGCTCGAACAGCAAAGTTTGAATTTAACCAAGTTAAAGAAACGGCAACAAAGCATACTTCAGGTAGTTTATTCTATAAATCAGGTAAAAACTCTGTATTAGCTAAATTGCTGCTAGATTCATGTACTAAATCTTTCGCTGATAGAATTAAAAATATTAACTTAGTCTCAACAGGTGGGTTTGATTTAAAACTTAAAAAAGCTAATTTTAATTTAGATATTATTAAGGTTGGTCATCTCGAAGAATCTGAGTTGAAAACTATTAATGAAAAACTTGCTAAAGAACTGCCTGATATACCTCTCCCTGATACATTAGCCTTTATTTTACCCGATTTGCCACCTAAAGATTTCCGTAATGCTGTAAAAGGAAGAATTTTAACTTTACTTGAAAAATTAGCTCCAAACGGCAATAATGATACTGTATCAATATACAGGTGCCTGATTGAGGATCTTGATCAAAAAGGAGAAGAAACTTTTGATTACCTTGAGTGGGAAAGGGCATTAAAGAAGAAAGCGGTAACAAGTTCCCAAGTGCAAAGCATCATTGAACGTAATGTTAAGCGGACGGTGGATAGTGATTTAACTTCATCATTAAACGATGTTTTGAAAGAGTATGGGTTTAAATCTCTACAAGTGCGTAATCTTAAGCATGCATTCCAGCGATATTATAATCGTCGCTTAGGTACTAGAAATACAGTACTGATTAAATTTTCTGAATTTGTTAAAGAATTTGAATTAACACATTCAGGTGAGTTTGATGAAATATCTAAACTTGAGATAGCTATTCGTCAAGCTCTTTCAGTGCAAATAAAAGCAGAATTTACTGATGAAAATGAGTTGATTGTAGCGATACTTTACGAATTATTAAGTGAATAAAATATGAGTATTGAGAATTATAAATTATTGATAAGAAATTTAAGGAAGAATGTTAATGAAGAGCTTGATATTCAAAAAGTTAATGATTCTGTCGGAGCAGGAGCAAAAAGCAATTCAACTAACCTTCGACAAAAAGATAAACGTAATAATAGGCGCTGATAATAGTGTTGGGAAGTCTACATTAGTCAAAAATTTATTCTGGGCTATGGGTTGTAATCCATACTTTGACGATGCATGGAAAGGTACTGAAAGTAAAACGGTTATTGAATTCTCTGTTGATGAGATAAATTATATTTGTGCTCGTGATGACTCTCGAGTTATGTTGGCTGAGAAAGGAAAAGCTTTTAAAGTATATAGTAAAATTACTGGCGATTTTGCTGAAGCTTTTGCTTCCATAGTTGGTTTTAATGCACTTCTTCCTACTAGAGACTCCAATATTGCATCAATACCACCAGCAGCATTTTATTTCTTACCGTTTTACATCGACCAAAAAAGAGGTTGGGTTGAAGCATGGGATAGTTTTAACGATTTGAAGCAATATGCTAGATGGACTAACGATATAATTCCATACCACTGTGGGGCTTTTACAAAAGAGTACTTTCAGTTTACTGATGAAATGTACGCTGTAGAGCGGGATAAGACTCATGTTAGTGGTGAAGTAACCAGAATAGACACTGCAATAAGTGTTGTAGATGAATTTATTCCACAAATAACGACAACAATTAATAAAGAAGAATTAGATGAAATAAAGGTTGAATTAGAAAAGGATTTAGCCGAATTACATTCATTTCAAGAAGTTCTTTTTGAAGAGCTAGCTAACTTAAAAGCTAATAGAAAGCATCAAGAAATTCAACTTAGAATAGCTGAAACATCTCTTGATGAATCGGAATTGGATTATGAGTTTGCGTTGGATCATGCCTCAGAGATTGAGCTTGAATGTCCTACATGTGGAACTAATTATGATAATACATTAGTGGATCGTTTTTCTTTGCTACAGGATCAAGAGCAATCAAAGCAAGTTTGTTTAAGAATTAATAATGCAATCGAATTACTAGATGCTGAATTATCAGAAAAATTAGAAGAATTAGATGGTATTAAAGGCAGGATAGATATCCTAAATAAGAAATATTATAGAGAAGAGAAAGAAACGAAATTTGATCTTTCTATGATTTTGGATTCAGTTGCAGCACATTCAGTCCGTTATCGCGTGGAATCATCACGACAGGATAATATCGTTAAGTTAAATGATTTAGGTGATAAAAAGAAAGGGCTTGCAGCAGATAGAACTAAAGCAGTGAAAGAACGTAAAAAAGAGTCTTTTGATAAGTTCCAAGAGATATTCCCCGCTTTGATTTCTAAACTTGGAGCCCACGGGGTAAAAACTTCTTTAATTAAATCTCCTATGACTCATAAGAAAGTTGCTATCAGTGGTGGGGCGGCAGAAGGCACTCGAGCATTACTAGCTTATTATCTTTCCGTGTATAACTTATCTTATCTATTTAGTGAAACAGCGCTTGCTCCCTTTGTTGTTGATACACCTAAACAGCAGGAACAAGCAGAAATGAGATATGAAGTTATTGTAGAGTCTCTTCTAGATAATATTCCTGACGTTGGACAGGTATTTTTATGTGGGATGGATGATCCTGCTTTGGAGTCAATGTCAGCAAAAGGTAAAACCTTTTATTTAAAAGGTGAGCGCTCTTTGTTAAAAGAAGAGGAATACAAGGCAGTTAAACAGCAAATAGGCGGCATATTTGAATAAGTTAAAACTGATCTCACTTAAACTAAACGATACGGTTATAAGATTCAAAGACGGACAGAACTATATAATTGGCCGTAACGCTACAGGTAAAACGACGATATTTAACTGTATAAAATACTCTCTTGGCCTATTGAAAAAATATCCTTACATGCTCAGCGGCAAAGTAGAGCTAAAAGTTAATATTGGAAATACTGAGTTATGTTTTATGCGTGAATTTGATTCTGCTTTATTGCATATTTTTGTAGATAATGAAATTCAGAAATTTCAAGTATCGTCACCTAAACTGAACTCATTCCTATCTCATTTATTTGCACCTCAGTATTTGTTTCACGAAAGTAGCGAATCTATTTTCGATCTACTTAATTTCAGCTTTATGAGCGAAGACTATTCTTTTAATCGACGCCGCCAATGGGAAGCATTAAAGCCAGTCTGCGGTTCTAATATTATGCTATTGAATTCCGTTCAAAAGGATATCTTTGCGCTAGAAAAAGAAGTTCAAAGAAATAAAGGACATGAACAAATTGTGTATGACTTTTCGACGTTATTAAAGGCTAATGATAATTCTTTTGAATTAGAAAGGAATATAGAACTTTCAAAGAGTGATTTTTTTCAAGAGTTTAAGGCTAAAGAAGAGCTGTTGAGCAGTGCTACTAACAAATTTAAAGAAATTGAAAGTAGATCTAAATTGCAGCTGGAAAATCGTATACAAATTATAGGTGACGCTTTTTTAAATATCAGAAGTCAAACTTTCTTTAAGGACAAACCATTTGATGGTGTAGAAAAATTTCTTAATAGTAGCTCGAATGATATATCTATGGGAGAGGCAGCATTTTATGCCTTCAATCTAGTTTTAGCTACTTCTCAAGTTACAAGAAATGAAGAATTAAACTTTTCACAATTGATAGTAAACGATGGCTCTCTTTCGGTTTTAGACGCTAGAGTTCAAAATGACTTAGTCAAAGTTTTAGACGGTATTGTTACTGAAGATGATGGGCTTCAGTACATAGAGTTTACGCACAGGAGGGATGGTATATCGGAAGGGGATATTATTTTTAACCTCGATGACCAATTTAGGGGTGTAAATTTCTATGAAAGATAACGGAAATACAATACTTATTATAGTAGCAATACTTAGCCTGTTAGTTGCTATTTTGGGGCTCATTTTCAGTGATAATGTACTAAAATTAGCAAATAATGCTGAAGTCGTTGCTCATAATGATTCGGTTAAGTTAAAGCCTTTAATAGGCCAGGACGGAATAATTTCGACTGAGACTATTATAAATAAAGGTACGGCTGCTTCGATTAATTTTAGGGCTATTTTCAAATTCGACTCTGTGATCCCTAAATATGTAATAACGAGTGATGAGAAAATAGGAGATGTTGAAATTGAAGGTTTAGCTATTAAAATCCCTATAGATAGACTGTCGATTAACTCTAGCATTAAATTAACGATGTATTCCCCCGGATATTTTAACTATTCAAAAAGCTACATAGACGATACTGGTAACTATGAATTTTTAGAGGGTATTGAAAGTTCAAAATTAAATATAGCCAATTTTATTTTTCTTATTGTAATTGTTTTTTCGTTACTCTTTATTGTTTATTTTTATAAGAAAGCTTCAGAAGCGGTACTTATTTCAACACTTGAAGCACATCAAACGGAGATTCATCGAAAAATTCGGGAAGTGCGTGATGAAGTAGAGAACATTGAAGTTATATTTAATGATGATGAAAGTAACGGCGAAAATGGTAAAGGTTTTGGGAAAAGGTTAGGTGACTTCATATCCAAGTTTTAGTTGAAACTTATTAGCTCTGTGCCGATTCAGTGTGTTACATAGTTAACTGATATGGATTGGTTTTTATCAATATCCGTCGCGTCATGACGGTATAACGTACTAATGTTTATGGATATTTATGGCTAACAAATGCTCTGCAATAGATTCAAAATCCCCTGTCGCAAGACGTGTCGGTTCGAGTCCGACCGCTGGTACCACCATTATAAAGCCCTGATTCGAAAGAGTTGGGGTTTTTTTATGTCAAAAAAATAGTAGTTATCTAGATTAGCTCTGAACTGATATAAGATCTTTACAAAGGATTTATTTATGTGTTCAATCTAGGTTGAGTTATCAGTAATATTAGGATGGTTTCTTATGGCAGCAACAGCACACGCACTTCATATATTAGTGAAACACAAAGAACTTGCCGAAGATATTATTAAGCAGCTAGGTAAAGGTGCTAAGTTTCAAACGTTAGCTAAAAAGCACTCGTCGTGTCCGTCTGGTAAAAAGGGGGGAGACTTGGGGGAGTTTAAACGTGGTCAGATGGTGTCTCAGTTTGATAAGGTAGCTTTTAGTGGGGCTATATTAGAACCTCACTTGGTTAAAACTAAATTTGGTTGGCATGTTATCAAGGTGCTTTACCGGACCTAATCAAATATTGATGAAAGTAAGTAAAAGATAAGGTCGCTATCGTAAAGCATTTTATTAAAGCTACATTAGTAAGCGTCACTGCCTGAAGATTTTACCTAGGGTGATTAAAAATCTTATCTAATAACTCTTTTTATCCCCAACACTATTCATTAAATAATAGTAGTTACTCTTATCTATTTCTCAACATAGAGAAAAGAGTTTTTTAGCATTATAGAGAGTAGTATGGAAAGTACATTATTTATATCTTTAATCTATTGCTTCCATTTTTAATGTAAAATCTAAGCTTTCTAATTCGGCGTTCAAGTTAGGTAACTTTAGTTTTTATTTATTATGGTTAATATTGAATTAATAATAGTTGCTATCTAAGCAGCGAACTATTGATGTGATCATCAACATTGGTGAAGCTATTACTTCAATAATGAGATGATTGTTTAGCCGTACAGATAAACTAATTCAAAGTTGTACTTTACTGGACGAAGCGATTTATATGGTAAGTTGTTTAAAAAACATTGTTTTTGATGTTTTAATGATCATAGTTAACCCAGTCCTTAAAAAATAACAGAAATTTAAGGGTTAATTGAAAAAAAGTGTTGACGTACAGTCAGAAATCTCTACAATGCGCTCCAGTTCCAAGGGGTTCAGGCAAAACGAATCATCAACGGGCTGTTTTAATAAGTTATCTACTTTCATTTAATGCTAAATAGTTAACTTAAC
>Ga0193951_1000106_pt1 | contig 36469 bp, 37 predicted proteins | sample BB_2_MG_FD_140370 | JGI IMG/M metagenome (GOLD analysis project Ga0193951, IMG submission 140370) | Microbial mat bacterial communities from the Broadkill River, Lewes, Delaware, United States - BB_2_MG | ecosystem: Environmental > Aquatic > Freshwater > River > Microbial mats | place: USA...
ATTTTAATGCGAATGTAAAATTGTTATCAACGGTCATAAGTTGGATAATAATAATTCTTGGATTCGGGTTGTTTTTCTTTAATATGTATGACTATCTTGTTTCTAGAAAAAAAGATTATGGACAGGTTAAAAATCAATTACCAAAATATATTCAAAAGCTTAATAAAAGAATTATTAGAGTATTCACTAATTTAATTAATAAGACTGAAGACAATATATTTGGTTTTATCACATTACTACTATTAACATTTGGACTTGGGGTTATTATCTCTTTAACTGAGTTTTTATGTACTGGGCAAGTATATTTACCAGTAATCTTCAGTTTATCTTTACAACCAACATTTACAGATGTTCATATATTATTGTTGTTGTTACTTTATAACTTTATGTTTGTTTTACCATTAATAGTTATTAGTGTTACGGCTATTAAAACTAAATCAGCTTTAAGTGTTAGTAATTTTGTAAGAGAAAAAATGCATATCATTAAATTAATCACAGCTTTATTCTTCTTAGCTGTTGCGTTATACTATGTATATGATTTATTTATAGTTAGGGGTTAAAAAATGAAAGAACGATTAATTGTAAAAAGAAATGAAAAAACAATCTTTGATAATTACTCAATTGAGTTACCAATTAAAAAAGAATACATTATCAAAAAAAGTTTAGAAGTGTTTAATGATGATGATCCTTGTATCATTCATCAATCATTTGTGATAAATGATTATGTTAGTCAACTTTTAGATTTATTTGGTGATCAAAAAACTTTACTTGGAAAAGATGTTGATTTAGATTTTATAGATTATATGAATATAGAGGAACTTGTCTTTATTAAAGGGGAGTGAGGATATGAAAGTTTATCTTGATAACAATGCAACTACTAAAGTAAGTAAAGAAGTATTTGAATCAATGCTTCCGTTTTTTAACGAGGACTTTGGTAATCCCTCAAGTATGCATGATGAAGGTTTTAAAATCAGAAAAATGGTTAATAGTGCAAAGAAAGATATCGCAGAAGTTTTAAATGTTGATAGTAAAGAAATCTACTTTACTAGTTCTGGAACAGAGGCGAATAATTTTGCATTAAAAGGTCTTGCATATGCAAATAAAACTAAATCCGAAATAATTACTACTAAAATTGAACATCATAGTATCTTACATACTTGTGAGTTTCTTGAAACTCTTGGATATACAGTTCATTATTTAGATGTTGATCAAGAAGGATTTGTTAATTTAGAACAATTAAAATCATTGATTAGTGATAATACATTAGTTGTCAGTATTATCTTAGCGAACAATGAAATTGGCACTATTCAAAAGATTGATGAAATCAAAAAAATTTGTGATTTATATAGTACATATTTACATGTGGATGCAGTACAAGCATTAACACATATTCCCCTTGATTTAAAAGCGATGGATGTTGATTTAGCTAGTTTTTCAGGTCATAAGTTCAACGCTCCAAAAGGGATTGGTTTCTTATATGTTAAAGATAAAACCAAAATCGTTAGTGTTATGCATGGTGGTCAACAAGAAAACAGTTTAAGAAGTGGCACTGAGAATGTAGCATATATTAAGGCAATAAGTGTTGCATTAACTTCTGGGATTAAGAGACTAGATGACTACTCATCTAAGTTAAACTTCTTAAGTAAATATTTGCTTAAAAGATTAGATGAGGATAAAGTTGATTACATATTAAATGGCCCACTAATCGGTGAAAACCGTCTTGCAGGAAACTTGAATTTATCTTTTAAAAATAAAGACTCGATGTTACTAACATATTTACTCAATAAAAAAGGAATATATTGTTCAACTGGTAGTGCTTGTGACACATCAACTATTGAAGTTTCTCATGTGATTAAGGCTTTAAATATACCTGAAGATTATAGTAAGGCAGTATTAAGAGTCTCAATGTCTTTAGATACTTCAAAGAGTGATATTGATTACTTTATAACCTGTTTGATTGATAGCTTAAAAGAATAAAAGAACTTCATACAATGTATGAAGTTCTTTTTTAATATTCAATTTCTTTGTACTGTCCTTCTTGTAAGTTTTCATCAAGAACAATATCGCCAATACTCACTCTTTTTAAGTAGATGACTTCGTTATCAATATATTTAATCATCCTTTTTACTTGATGGAACTTGCCTTCTTTAATTGATAAATAAAGTGATGTATCATCAATTTGTTCAATAACTGGAGTCAATGGTTTAAAAGGCATATTTTTGCCGTCTAAAATTGTATAATCACCAAGTAGCTTATCAAGATTTTTAAGAGGTAGTTTTGTTTTTACATAATACTTTTTAAAAACATCTTTTTTAGGTGTTATTATATCGTGTAAAATTTTACCATTATTAGTTAAAATTATTAAACCAACTGTATCTTTATCTAATCTTCCTGCTACATTTAAATCAAATCTACTATAAGGTTCTTTTATTAATTCCATTACCGTTGCTGATAATCCATCTTTATTAGCACAAATATATTCAGGTGGTTTATTCATCATTAATACAATATTTTCCTTATAATATACAAGTTCATCATCAAAATAGATTTTATCAATATTTGGATTGATTAACTCACTTTCTTTTTTTACTAGAACATCGTTCTTACTTACTCTTTTATCCTTAATAAACTTTTTAATTTCTTTTCTTGAACCATATTTTAGGTTCGATAAGTATTTATCTATTCTCATATTATCACCACCTTCATTATAACAAAAAAAGGAAGTTTTACACTTCCTTTTGTAATGTTATTTTTTTCATCGTTTTATATACTGAATATCCAGTGATACTTTCAAAATCCTTATCAATTCTTTTCAATGTTGATTTAGCATTGATAACCTTTTGATACTCTTTATATTTAGCTATTAATTTAGCCTCATTTATCTTTTTAGTATTAGCTTCGACAATCAAATCTAAAAATTCTACAATTTTTACAATTTCTTCTTTTGAATATATTTCGTAATCAATTGGATATGAATACATGTTATTCTCCGAAACTAATTCCAATAGCTCTACAAGTTTCTACTAATTGTCCATTAGGATCAACATGTTTAGCTCCACCTACTGAAGTTTCTCCAGTTTCACCACGTCCAACAACTTCTTCTAAGGCGATAGATGTTAATTTTCTACCACGTAATTGAACCATTGAACCTGCATTACCAGTCATTAGTAAATCAACTGCTTTAACTCCAAATTGTAAACCAAGAGCACGGTCAAATTGAGAAGTGATTCCTCCTCTTTGAATATAAGCTAAATTTGTGTATCTAACTTCATGTTCAGGGATTAATTTTTGTAGTTGATGTGTTACAACATCACCAATTCCACCTAAACGGATACTATCAGCTGAATCTTCAACAGTTTCTCTGATTGTTACTTCTCCACCTTTAGGTTTAGCACCTTCACTTACAACTACTACACTAAAGTTTTTACCGATTGAATCACGTTCTTTGATTTTTTCTACTACTTTATTAATATCGTAAGGAATTTCAGGGATTAAAATAATGTCAGCACTACCTGCTAAACCACCTTCAAGAGCTAACCATCCAGTGTTTCTCCCCATTACTTCAACAACCATGATTCTATCGTGAGAATGAGCAGTTGTATGAATTTTGTCTAATGCATCTGTGATTGTTTCAAGAGATGTGTTGTATCCGAAAGTTACATCAGTTGCAGGTAGATCGTTATCAATTGTTTTTGGAACTCCAACAACAGGAATACCTTTACGATAAAAATCTCTAGCACTTGTTAAAGTACCATCTCCACCAATTACTACTAATGCATCTACCCCTTCTTTTTTCATATTAGCAACAGCTACATCTGAAACGTCTTTGTGTTCAAAAGAACCATCTTCATTCTGAACTCGGTAATTAAATAAATTATCTTTGTTTGATGATTTTAAGATTGTTCCACCACGGTGCATGATTCCTGATGCTTTTTTTAAGTCTAATTCCATAAATTCATTATTTAGTAAGCCATGATAACCACGGTAATATCCTACTACTTCTAAACCATGTTTACGAATAGCTGATTTAGTTACTCCATCAATTACGGCATTAAGACCACTACAGTCTCCTCCACCAGTAATTATTCCGATTTTTTTAATATTCTTCATTTTAGTCCTCCATAAATCTTAACTACTATCATTATACAAGATAAAAGACTAGAATGTAAACTAATTAACAATATATGAAAACGTTTTACTTTTTTAAAAGTAAAGCTTTTTATATTTTTTTTGGTATAATATAATGTCAGTTTATAATTACTTTAGTTTATTAATAGAAACTAATTTGTTATAATAATTACGAGGTGATTGTATGATTACAATGAAAAATATTATCAGAGAAGGTCATCCGACTCTAAAAAAGAAAGCTTTAGATGTAAGCATTCCTTTATCTGATGAAGATAAATTACTTTTAAAAGAAATGATGGATTTTTTAGAAAATTCTCAAGATCCTGAGTTAAGTGAAAAGTATCAATTAAGACCAGGTGTTGGATTAGCTGCACCACAAATTAATATTAGTAAACGTATGCTTGTTATAAAAACTATGGATGAGCATAATGAAAAACTATATAAACTAGCTTTGATTAACCCTAAGATTACTAGAAGTAGTATTAAAATGACTTATTTACCTGGTGGGGAAGGTTGTTTAAGTGTTGATCGTGAAACAGAAGGACTTGTCGTAAGAAACAAATTTATAACAGTTAAAGCTTATAATTATGATGTTGATTATGATAAAGTTGATGAAATTGAGATTAAACTTGATGGTTATATGTCTATTGTATTCCAACATGAATTTGATCATTTAAATGGTGTTTTATTTGTTGATAAACTAACAAACAAAACACAAGATGCTGTGCCGGTAAGATTTTTTGATGAAATAGATAACGAAAATAATTAGGAGGAACAAAATGAAACTATTTATTGATACTGCAAATGTAACGCATATTAAAGAGATTGCATCATGGGGTATTATTCAAGGTGTAACAACAAACCCAACTTTAATTGCTAAAGAAGGAAGAGACTTTAACGAAGTAATAAAAGAAATTACTAGTATTGTTGATGGTCCAATTAGTGGAGAAGTTATCAGTTTAGATGCTGATGGTATGATAAAAGAAGGATTAGAGATTGCTAAAATCCATAAAAACATGGTTGTTAAAATCCCTATGACTGAAGAAGGACTTAAAGCTGTTAGTGCTTTAAGTGCAAAAGGAATCAAAACAAATGTAACTTTAATTTTCAGTGCTAATCAAGCTTTATTTGCTGCATTAGCTGGAGCTACTTATGTTAGTCCATTTGTAGGTCGTTTAGAAGATACTCTACATGATGGTATTGAAGTTGTTAGTGATATTAGAGAAATATTTGATATTTATGGTTTAGATACTGAAATTATTTCAGCATCAATCAGATCTCCAAAACAACTTGCTGATAGTGCATTAGTTGGTGCTCATATCGCAACAGTTCCTTACGAAGTGTTTAAAAAATCAATTAAACATCCATTAACTGATAATGGTATTGCTGCTTTCTTAGCAGATTGGGAAAAAACATTCGGTAAAAAATAGTAATATAAAAAGACTCCATTGGAGTCTTTTTTTTATATATTATATTGATCTTCTTCACCTTTTCTTAAAAGATGAAATTTTCCTGTACTTGTATTTAAATCATAAATGTTAAAATTAGTATCGATATCAAAACCTTTACTTCTTTTAGCAAAATTAATCGAGGCACTACCAAGTTCCTTACTTTCAACTCGATGGAATACTCGTTCTGGCCATATTAAGACAGCAGGAACGTTACATACTAGTTCCCCATTCTGATAAATCTTATCACTAGTTACAATAAAACTTTCTATTTTTCCATGTTTTTTTGTATAGAGGTCAATATGTCTTTCTCCATGTAATACTACTAAATTATCAGATTGATGTGGATGCATATACCATGGTCTTTCAACACCCATAATACTACCAGGAGAAATTGCAAACGATTCATGGATGACTCTATCCATAGAAGCTATATTATCAATAAATTTTGTTGGAAAAATATCAAATTTTACACCACTAGTTTCTCTAAACACATCCAAAAGAACTATACTGTACAAACCTTCTATTTCTTTAATTTTACAAAACTTTTCCAAAATATCACTCCTTCTCCTTAATTATACAATAAAACTAAAAAAATGTATAAAAAAAACAGGTACAAGTACCTGTTTTACTAAAAATAATTATGCGCGAACGATTAAAGCATTTAGTAATTCATCATTTTTTGCTTTGTTTGGTAATTTGTCACCGTATCTTAGTTTAAACATAACACACACTCCTTATTTATAATTAATTTAATTTATAATTCTTGAACCCTTATATATTATATTCTTTTAAAACTAAATGTCAACAAAAATGTTCAAAAAAAAACAGTTTTTTTTAAACTGTTTTTTTATTCGATTAAATCTATGATTTTTTTCTTAATTTTTAACATTTTTTCAGAGTTTAAAACCTCATAAGATCTTGGATATTCTTCATCTATTTTGAACTCTTCAATAATCCTTGCTGGTAGCTTACTTAAGACAATAACTCGGTTTGATAGTGTGAGTGCTTCCTCAATATCATGGGTAATAAATATCACCGTTTTATTCATCTTTTTAAACACGTCCACAAGCCATAGCTGCAACTTCTTTTTTGTTAAAGAATCTAGTGCTGCAAACGGCTCATCTAATAAAATAATTTCATTACCCATTAAAAATGTTCTAAGTAATGCAGCTCTTTGTTTCATACCACCACTTAGTTGATGAGGGTATGATTTTTCAAATCCAGACAATCCAAAAATTGAGATTAGTCTTCTAAGTTCACTTTCGTCCACTGACTTATGAGCAAGTTCAAGTGGTAGTGTAACATTCTTATATAAGGTTCTCCAAGGTAGTAGTAAATCTTTTTGTGGCATGTATCCTAAGTTATCAGAACTTTCAATTAATGGTGTATTATTAATTTTAATACTTCCATCGTAATTTTTAATAAGTTTCGTAATAACTTTGAAAAGTGTTGATTTACCACACCCACTTGGGCCTACAAGAGTTATAAAGTCATTTTTATTAACCTCTAAAGATATATTATCTAAAACCTTTAGTTTTTCATCAAAATGTTGAGTAAGATTTTCTATACTAATTACTTGCATCTTCAACATAACTATTAGTGTATGCGTCACTGATTGTGATTTCTGACATAATTTCTTTATCAACTAACCATTGATAGAAATCATTCCAGTAGTCAACACTTTGAACACCAAAGTCAATTCCTTCTTTTGTATAATTATCTTTTAAAAAGTTTTGAGAGGCTAACACTAAATCTTTATTTAACTCAGGTACTAACTTAACTAAAATATTAGCTGCTTCTGTTGGATTAGTAATTGCATATTCATAACCTTTAATTGTAGCTTTAACAAATGCATCAACGATATCACTATTTTCTTCAATCATTTTTTCATTTGTTGTTAAAACAGGTGTGTGGAAATTTAAATCTGTACTATAATCTGCCATACTTAAATAATTGTACTCTAAATTTTCTAGTTTTGCTTGTTCTACTTGCCAAGCTTCAAAAACCCAGAAGAAGTCACAATCATTGTTCACATCAGAAAAGAAATCTAAAACATAGTTGATTGTAATATTAATTGATGAGAAGTCACCACCATCACTTTCAACTAATTCTTGAATTATTTTAGTTTCAGTATCGCTACCCCAACCACAATATGTTTTATTTTCAAAATCCTTAGGTGTTGTAATATTTAAATCTTTTCTTGAGATAAATCCTGATGTATTTTCATAAATTAATGCAGCAATTGAAACAACAGGCATATCTTGAGTTCTTGCTCCGATAACATATTCCTGAGCACTAACTCCAAACTGAGCAGTATTTGTGGCAACTAAGGCATCACTACTTGTACCATCAGGTTGAATGATTTCAACATCTAAACCTGCATCTTTGTAATATCCGTTTTCAAGAGCAACATAAAGCCCTGTATGATTTGTATTTGGAGTCCAATCAAGAACTACAGTAATTTTCTCATTATCTTTATTACATCCTGTTAAAGTAATTACTAGTATAACTAGTAAACTTAAGATTAAATTCTTTTTCATTTTAGTTTTCTCCTTTAGATTTATACTTAATAGTTATATTCTCAATAAAATGAACTAATGTAAGTAACAATAAAGTTAATGTAATAATAACAATTATTATTCCAAACACCATTTCAATGTCAAACGACTTCATTGCTCTTATTAGGTAAATACCTAAACCATTAGCACCACCCATATACTCAGCAATCAATGCTCCTAGTACAGCGTAAGTTGTCGCAATTTTTAAACCCGAAAAGAAATAAGGCAAAGCGTAGGGTATTTTTAATTTTTTATATGTATTTAAAGTTGAAGCTTTCATAACTTTAAACAAATCTAACTCATCTTGATCTATTTCGTCAAATCCTGAGATTATATTGATTGTTATTGGGAAGTAACAAACAAGAATAACTACAAGAATCTTTGCGTCAACACCAAAACCAAACCAAATTAGTAATAGTGGAGCTATTGCCATTAAAGGCACTGTTTGAGAAATTGTAAGTAATGGATAGACAAAACTCTTAATGATTTTAACTTTATCAAGAACTATTGCTGTTAAAACTGCAATAACTACTGAACCTAAGATACCAACTACTGCTTCAAACACTGTATATTTTGCATGACTTAAAACTAGCTCATAATTATCAACAATCTTCATTAAAACATTTGTTGGTCTTGGTAATATATACTTTTGAATATCGAATAACACTACAATTATTTCCCATGAAACTAAAACCATTAAAACCGATAATACTGGTATTAATTTATTGATATTTATCTGTTTTTTCTTCAATTGTTGATACACCTTTTTGGTTGTATGAAATTTTTAAATAGCTAAGAGTGCTACTAGCTCCATTTTCAACAGCTATTTCTTGAGCTCTTTTAACTATATTCATTAACTCATCAAAATCGCCTTCCATTACAGTTTCAAATGGTCCCACTACGTATTTTACACCAGTACTATCTATAAACTTAATAACACTATCTACTACTCTAAAAACTTCATCTTTGTTAGAACCACCACAAACTAAAAGTTCATTATTTATTTGTGGTAAAACTTGAAATGCAATTGAACAATTATTCATTTTTTTCATCTCCTTTTATCCATTTATGGATTATAAAACTTCCGATACCATTTTCTAAATCATCTAGTGTTGGATTATTCAAAATCTCTTCATAGCTATTAAACAAACATTCTTTAGATGAAACATAAAAACCAGGATACATATTCTTTAACTCTTCTTTAGTATAAAAACTAGCATATTTAAAAACTGTGTTATCCTGAAAAACTTTACTTTCATACATTTCTGCAAACTTACTACCTTTTTGAATAGTACCAATTACAAGAACCCCTCCAGGCTTTAAAACTCTAAAAGCTTCTTTTAGTACTTTCAATGGATCTCTTACAAACTCAATCATTGCTAAAGATATAACTAAATCAAAAGTATTATCTGAAAATAATAAATTAGTAGAATCCATCTTTAAAAAAGACAAGTTTGTGTTTGCTTTCTTAATAGCAACTTTTAACATTTCATCACTTAAATCAACACCAATTACATCATTACCTAAATCTGAAACAACTTTAGAATGGATGCCTGTTCCACAACCAACATCTAAAACTTTCAAATTAGATACGTCCCCAATAATTTTTAAAAGTAAATTGTTTTCTACTTCTAAAACATGCTTTCCTGCATCCGTCAAATACCATGAATCGTATTCAATTGCAGCTTGATCAAAAATCGCCATAAAAACCTCCTGAATATACAAAAATGCCCTCTTGAATTAATCAAAAGGACATCTATTTAATGCTTATGTTCCTACGCTGGCATTATCCAGATCAGGTTAGGTCAATTCAGTAACAGAATTATCTCAGCCGAGTTCTCTCAGCTCCCTTTTGACAACACCATTGTATCAATTAAAAACTTAACTTTCAAGTGTTTTATTTTTTATTTGTAATTTAATGTAATTCGCGATGAACTGAACTTGAATAACGTATGCTAAAGCTAAGAATAAAGCTGCAATCATTCCTTCTTCACTAAGTGATTTTATCGCAATAGCTAGGGCTAAACTAAGATTTCTTACAAAAGTTGTGCTTACTAATGCAATTCTGTCCTCGTAATTAAAGAACTTTTTACCAACTATATGAGTTATAAGAAGTGTAACCCCATAAAACAATATTAATGGAATTGCAAATTCTAAAAGAAGACTTGGGTTATTAATTAATAGTGATGATTTTTGTGATATAGCTACAAAAATAATTGCTAGTAAAGCTACTAAAGAAAACATTGGAATTTTTTGCTTCAATGAACTATTAAATACTACTTCAGAGTATTTTAATATAAGTAACTTTTTAGTTAAAAAACCTAAGATCATTGGAATGAAAATAACAATCGAAATATTAGTAAAAGTTGTTGATAAACTAATTTGAATACTTTCTCCTAATAATAACTCAACATATATTCCTGAGAGTAAAGATCCCAAAAACAAGCTTATAATTACTAATTTTACTGCTTCAGTAAAATTACCTTTTGCCATTGATGTCCAGGATAAACTCATACCTGATGTCGGAAATAGTGATATTAACAATAATGCTAATCTTATATATATTTGGTCATTAAAAAACAATATACCAATTAGATAAGCTAGCGATGGAATTACAAAGAAATTAATAATCAGTACGGATATAGCTAACTTCTTTTGCGGTTTCTCTTTTAAACTACCATAATTTAAAGTTATCATTGTTGGATAAACAAGTAAAAACGTTAATGGTAGAATTGTTTGTTTTAAAAAACTTAAGTCATAATAATATCCTAAAACAACTCCAAAGCCCATTGATATAAGAATACTTAAAACCAGGTTCTTCTTAATTAGTAACAATAATTTCATTAAACCAACTCCTCGTTATAAAGATAGCATACGAATTATATTTTATCAACTATTAAACAATATATTTATGTATGACTTTTTGTATAACTTATTATGCAGTTGTTCCTTCATTAATAACTACTGGTACTAATATCGATTTAACAGTATTATTTTTAATTTTATCAACAATCATTTCTGATAAAGCTCTTGCTAATTCTTTTGAGTCTTGATTGATACTAGTGAGATTAAAACAAGTATTCTTGTAGCTACGTCCACCATCAAAACCAATTATACTTATATTTTTACCTGGAAATATACCTTTGTTCATGTAAATGTTTGATACTTTGAATGCTAGTTCATCAGTCATTGTAAATATACCATCAAACTTATCAAACTGATTAAAATACTCTTCTAAGATATGATCAATATCTTGATATTGATCATATGTATATTCAAAAACAGAAACGTCATAATCATTTAAAAATAGCTCGTCTAAAAAGCCTTGTTTTCTTTTTACTGTGTTTGTATTGTAAACTCTTTTATTGATAATATTCTTTTTACCTAAGTAAAGGATATTCTTACATTTGTTGTCTATCAGCCTTTTTGCTGCTAATTTACCACCTAAATAATTATCACTACTCACATAAGTTATATCCTTAAAAATTGAATCAAAGCTAACTATTGGTAAGAGCGGATCAAGTTGGTCTTCTATATCATTAGTTGTTAATAGAATAACACCATCAACACGATTATTCTTAAGCATTTCTAAGTAAAATATTTCTTTCTCCTTTTTACCACTTGAGTTACACAGTAATAGTTTATAACCCATATCAAAAAGGAAATCTTCAGTATAATAAAGTAACTCTCCAAAGAATAAATGCATGCTGTTTGGCAAGATAAATGCGATTGTTTTATTAGATTGATTAATTAAGCTTCGAGCTATTTCATTAGGTATATAATTTAGCTCTTTTATAGCCTCTTTAATTTTTTCTTTTGTTGACTCTTTAACATAACCACTGTTGTTTAAAACCCTTGATACTGTTGCTATTCCAACACCTGCTTTTTTTGCTACATCTTTAATATTTGCCATAATCAACCTCTTTTCATATTCAAGTATACATTAATAATATAAAATGTGGAAATGATTTCCACATTTTATATTATATAGTTTGAGAAGATTTTTACTAAATATGGATCATAATAAATTGATGAATTCTCCTTTAAAATTTTAATTGCCTCATTTACTGTGTAAGCCTTACGATCACTTCTGTCATTTATCATACTGTCAAAGTCATGAGCTATTTGAAATACTCTTACCAAAAATGGAATGCTTTTTTCTTTCAAACCTAGCGGATATCCTAATCCATCATAACGTTCATGGTGTGCTAGAATTAAATATGATATTTTTATTAAATCAGAAGATGTTCTGGCTATTTGATAGCCGATTTCACTATGTTTTTGGATTCTTTCAATTTCAATATCATCAAGTTTGCTTTCTTTTAAAAGAATATCCGTACTTATGGCTATTTTTCCAATATCATGGTAATCACATAACATTTTCAAAGTGTCAATATCACTTTTATCAATTTCTAAATATGTTGCCAATTTAACACTTAAGTTTTTGACGTTTTCTATATGATTTTTAGTTTCGATTTTTAAAGTCATTAGTCGCTCTTGCATATTTTGAATTATTATATTATGAGCTTCTTTTGATTCGGATATTTTATTATCATACATTTCTTTCTCTGCTAGTTTTAGATAATATAGTAATTTACGATTGTATTCATTTCTAAATGCAATTCCAACACTTAGAAACTGACCTAACTTAAATGTTTTTGAATAAGAGGTTAGTATACTAGTGTTTAATGCCTCATTTAAGTACTTTAATGCTATACTTTTTGAAGTTTCAGGAATAACTATAACAAACTCATCGCCACCCCACCTAGCTAGTACAGCATTTTTCGGTAGTTTTCTTTTTAGTATTGATGAAACGCCTTTTATTAGTTCATCACCAGCAAAGTGTCCGTAAACATCATTAATCATTTTTAAACCATTTATATCCCCAATAATTAGAGCTACTGGATTAGTATTTTTAATATCCATTTCCTCTATTTTTCTATCTATATAACCACGATTATATAATCCTGTTAAGGTATCGTGATCACCAATATATGTTTTTTCTTTATCAATCATGAGTTGCTTTGTTATATCGTTTAGAATTACAACGTACCCAAGAGAATCATCATCTTTTAAGAGCTGTGAAACACTTATACTTACATAAACTGTACTATCTTCTTTGAGAATGAAAAACGTATCAGTAAAAAAACCTTTTGAAAGTAAATCTAGAGTTATTTCATTAAACAAAAAGTTCATATTATCATTTTCAATAAATATCCTAATTATAGAGTTAATATTTACATTGTAGTCTTCTACCTTACAGCATAAAAACTTATTAATTGATTTATTATAGCTTACTATTTTCATATTATGATCAATCGTAATTACAGCTTCATCAACACTTTCAATTATTCTCTTTAAATAGTCCTTATCATTTCTCATTTTCAAGTAGTTTTCTGCATGTTTTAAAAAATGTGATCTTATGTTAATCGAAAGCAAAATACTAACAATTGAAACTGCAGCACTAGTTTGTAAGTAAGTATCCTTCATACTAGAAAAATAAACTTCATCAAAAAACCCAATCCTTAATAAAATATAAACTGAGGAAAAAGTTATGAAAATAAAAACGAAGAAGATATGTTGTTCTTTCTTGCTTAATAAAACGCTCGATGAAATCATAACCATAGTGACACCAAAGAAACCAATAGTTGTTAAGTTAGTATATAGCATCAAGAATAAGCTAAGAAGATAAAATGATGCTATTGCAATTTTACTCTTTATATTAAAATTCTTAATAATTGGAAAAAATGAAAATGAAATAAAAACAATAATTAGTCCTTGGATAACTAGTTTTATGTAATTAGAAGAAAAAACATATAAGAACATATTCACAAACAATAAAGGTAATATAAAAAACACTACAAAAACAGAAACAAATGAATAGAACCATCTGGCCCAATATTCAAAAGTATCTTTATCATAGTGTTCTATGTTATATAAATTTAGTTGTTTAAAGAAAAAAGTTCTCACAAACATCATCTCATCCCTTAGCATATATACATTATACTAAAACATTAAGAAATTGTATAGTTATTTAATAATAAAAAAAGGGCTTGCAGCCCATTTTTTATTATTTGAATAATTTAGCTAGTTCTCCACCAAATAATGGAATAAGGCCTAAACTAAGAGCAATTAAGACATTATTAAACGTTATTCCTTTCGCAATAGAGAATAAATCATTAACACCAGGCACTAATATTACAAGTGCTAATAATACAAATCCAAAAGCAACACTTAAATTTACAAGTTTATTACTAAATAAGTTCATTTTAAAGATCGTTTTCGTTTCACTTCTAGCAGAATATGTTCTTAATAATTCACCTGTTATAATTGTGATAAATGCGAAAGTTTCACCCATAAAAACACCACCAATAAGTTTTGAACCAATCAAGAAACTAGTTAAAACTGCTGCAGCTAAGAAGATTGACTGAAAAGCAATTGCAATCCCCATTTTTTTATCAACTATCGCTTGATTTGGATCTATTGGATCGCGATCCATAATTCCACTTTCTTTTTGTTCAAGACCAAGAGCAAATGCTGGGAATGAATCAGTGACTAAATTAATCCACAGGATTTGAATTGGGAATAATGGACTTCCAAAACCAAGTAACATTGCTACAAAAATCAGTAGGACTTCACCGACATTACAACTTACTAAGTATCCAACAAATTTTCTAATATTTGCGAATATTACTCGTCCTTCTTCAACTGCTTCAACTATTGTTGTGAAGTTATCATCCATCAAAACCATATCAGCAGCTTCTTTAGAAACATCAGTACCAGTAATACCCATAGCAACTCCGATATTAGCTTGTTTTAATGCTGGAGCATCATTGACTCCATCTCCAGTCATTGAAGTTATTTCATTCACTTCTTGTAAAGCTTTTACAATATCAACTTTATGATTTGGAGATACTCTTGCAAATACATTTGTCGTTTTAATTTTTGCTAGTAGTTCTTCTCTTGATAACTTATCTAACTCATCTCCACTCAATGCTCCTGATTCGTCCTTAATAATACCAAGTTCTTTACCAATAGCCGTTGCTGTTATTTTATGATCACCCGTGATCATTACTACTCTAATTCCAGCTTTGTGACAAATTTTGATTGCTTCTTTCACTTCTTCACGAGGTGGGTCTATTATTCCTACAAGACCAACTAAAACTAAATTTTCTTCTTCGTCTTGTAGACTATTATATTTATCTAACTCTTTATATGCAAATCCTAAAACTCTTAATGCACTACGAGCCATTCCTTGATTAGCTAGTAAAAGTGTCTTCTTGAATTTTTCATCAATCTTTACTTTTTCACCTTCAATCAATGCATGAGTACATTTTTTTAGTAACTGATCTGGGGCACCTTTTGTATATAAATAATTTGCATCATCATACTTAACATAAACACTCATCAATTTACGATCGCTATCAAATGGAAACTCATCAATTCTAGGATGTACGTCATTATAACTTTCATCAAGTTTATTCTTATGCCCTAAAGTTATCAATGCTAACTCAGTAGGGTCACCAATCAAATTATCTTTGTTAATTTTTGAATCATTACAGAGAAATCCAATTTGTGTAATCAAATCAATGTTCTTATTTTCGCCCTTGATTTCACCTTCATATTTATATCCATTACCAGTAACTTCTATAATCTTTGAATTATCAAAAATTCTAGTAACAACCATTTTGTTTTGAGTTAAAGTTCCGGTTTTATCACTACTAATTACTGTAGTTGAACCTAAAGTTTCAACAGCACTTAAACTTTTAACAATAGCATTTTTACCAGCCATTTTACGCATTCCAAGAGCTAAAACAACAGTAATAACAGTAGGTAACCCCTCTGGTATAGCAGCAACAGCTAAACTAACACTAATTAAGAATATCTCTAAGACATCCATTTTGTATAGTAAACCGACAATAAAGATGATAACTACAACAACTACACTTATAATTCCTAATAGTTTTCCTAGCTTATCAATTTTCTTTTGAAGAGGTGTTAGTTCATCTTCAACTTCATTTAATAAGTTTGCAATATTTCCGATTTCTGTACCCATTCCAATATTTGTTACTACTCCAGTACCACGGCCATATGTAACAATAGTGCTCATATATGCCATATTAATTCGATCACCAAGCGGAGATTTATCTTCTAAGACTACATCAGCTTTTTTATCAACACTTAAACTTTCACCAGTTAAAGCTGATTCATCGATTTTTAAGTTAACGCTCTCAATCAGTCTTAAATCTGCTGGAATATAATCCCCAGCTTCAAACAAGACAATATCACCAACTGTTAACATTTTCGAATCAATATTGATTACTTCATTGTTTCTGATAACCTTTGCATGGGGAGCACTAATTTGCTTTAATGCATTTACAGCGTTACTTGCTTTTCGTTCTTGAAAAACACTTAAGCTGACATTTAAGATTACAATAGCAATAATGAATAAACCATCACTAATTGAGTGTGAGGCAAACATACTAACTATAGCAGCAATAATAAGTAGTAAGTTCAAGAATTCTGTTACTTGTTCATAAATCATCTTATATATTGATTTTGATTTTTTTTCTGTTAGTTGGTTTAGACCATATATTTCTTTTCGCTTATTAAAATCATCCGTTGTTAATCCATTATTAGTTGTTTTAAGTTCATTAAGAACTTCGTTAATATTTTTACTGTAAAAACTCATCTAATCACCCTTTATTTTAAAATTAGTAATTCTTTTCTTAGTGGTTCTTTTACATGCTCAAGAGCATATCTATAAATCATTCTATCTAAGGTTTGTACATTGTTTCTTAAATATTTTTCAATTTCTTTTGGATATTTAACATATGCTACTTTCAATACCCACCCTACTGCTTTTCTTACATGAAAATCCTCGTCATTTTTAAGATTATCAACTAGAGCTATCATTTTATCATAATCATATTCTAGAGTTAATGTTTTACTAGATCTTATCATTGAAACAAGACTCACTCTTCTTAAATCTTTGTTTTCTGATTTACTCCATTTAATTAAGTATTTGTGTAAACTTTGATCTGATTCAATAAGGGGGTTAATTGCGCGATAACAAATTTGATCAACTTTACCCCAACCTCTAACATAATCGAATAGTATATCTTCAAAATAGTTAATATTCTTTTTAGTTAAGACAACGCTATTAAACTTGTAAAATAAAGTTCCAACAGAGTAGTAGCCATAAGCTTTAACTCTTAAAAAACTTTCTGCTATTTTTAAGAATGACTGCTCATCTTTTGGAATTTCTTTATATACTCTTTTCGCTACTTTTTGAATATTTGTAGCATTAACTTTACCATAATGTAAAAATAATTGGTTCGCCATATCTAAATATATATTTTCCAATTTTATCACCATCTTAATTATACTATAAAATCCGAATTATTATAATTCGGATTTAGTTATATTTTTCAAATATGACATCAGGGATTAACAACTCGTATGTAAATACCTCTTTTAAGTTATTATAATAGCTAAACAGCGATTTTCCTTCTAAGTTCCTTCCATACTTTGTCCTTGTGAAACGATCTTTATCCCAGACAAATCTTTCTAAAGCTGTATGGCCATCTTCTCTTGTATTACCGAGTACTAAATAAGGGTATACATCTTTAACATAATGTTCGCTAGATGTTCTTCCATAATTAAAAGTACCTTCAACAAAATATTCATATACAATTTCATTTCCATTTAATATTAACTCTAAGCTTCCTCGTTTATTATCTTTGTAATAAATATCATAATATTCAATGTTTTTTAGATATTTCTTATTATTGTTATTTCTTCTTAGTAGTTCGTGAAAGTAGTTATTATCACTTCTAAAGAACTCACTTCTAATATTAGAAGGATAAAGAGAGTATACTTGATAAAGACTTTCTAATTTATCATCTTGGAAATATAAATTGTTATAGTTTCTAAGATAATGAGCTTCATCTGTAATCTTATAAAATATCTTATTGTCTGATAATGCAATTTTTGTATTACCAAAATAGTCAGTTATAACATTTATTTTTGCATAGGGTTTGGTTGTGTCTGATTGATAATTAAATGTTGTAACATCTTGATGATAATGAATATTCTCTTCATAAATATATTCTATTTCTTTGAGATCAAGATCAATAAGTTTTTGTTCAAAACAAACAATTCCATCTTTGTTTTCATTAACAAGATGGGATGTATCTTTATAATATTCCTCATCAATTAAGAGTTCACCATTTCGGATAATCCCAAGAGGGGTTTTCTTGTGAGTTGGAGTATCTAAGTCACAGTTTATACTAACTACATAATCCTCCAAATATCCATATGTATTCACAACTTTATATGTAAAAAAATACATTTTATCAAGATCAAAATCTTCATAAAAATAGATGTTTTCAGTAAATTTATAACTTCTATTTTTCCTTAATCCTTCAAAGGATAATCCATTATCTGTTGTTTTTAGAATGTTAGTATAAACAAACTTCCCTTCAGTTAATGGGTATTTTTTAATCATTTCAGTAAACTCAAAACGATCTGTAAATCCATTGACAATGATATAATCACTAATTTCTTTCAAATTGTGATCTTTTGTAACATTGTATGCCATTGAAAGTTTTTCTACTATATCTTTCAAACCAACTTCAATCATTGCATAGTAAAGCGCATCGATATCAACATTGATTTCATATAATTTTATTTGCTCACTAATCATGTTAACTGGATTAATGATTCTTGTTTTATCACTAAAAGAGTACAGTTCATTTTGTTTTAATAAATCATATGTTGTAACGTACTTAATATCGTATTTATTTCTTTCATGAACATATCGTTTTTCGAGTTTAAATACGAAGAATGAAAAAATTATTAAACTAATTAAAATAACATTCATAACTCTTTTCATAGTTATCACATCACTTTTTTATACGGTTTATAAGCTCCTTTAAATATACCATGTCACGCTGTAATGGATTCTTGTTTGTTTTATCTGAAACTAATATTATATTTTTTACTTCAATTCCTTTTGATGAATAGTTTTTATCCATAATTCTCTTGTTTTGATGATAAGGATTTGGAACATTGATTCTATTAAAGTAAGTGTTATCTTTTCTTTTTTTGTATCCAACTTGCCATTCCAATGCACTAGGATTTGAAAATAAATCTCCGTTATATTCTTTAACTAAAACACTATAGCCAATCCCCTCTTTTTCGAAGTAAAGATGATCATCTCGATCAAATGAGTACTGAATATCCAAGTCATAATGTTTAAGCAGTTCTGATGCTACATTGAAAACAACACGCTGTTTTCGTTTGATATCAAAATATCCCTTTTTTGTCGTTTTATAATGACTAGAATTCTTATAAGCTTTTTCCATAAACAAAATATATCTTGTTCCTAAAAAGATAAGTATTAAGAGTAAAATACCATTAACAGTTCCAAAAAAGTAAGTTAAATACTCTAATATACTATTTTTAGTAATAATTGTAATAACTGCAAAAAAGACCATTACCCATAATAATAGTATTAGTGTCTTTATTATTTTTCTTATGTTTTTGAATTTTTTATTGTCCATGTTGATCACGTCCTTTTATATCTTTATTATACCATTTGTTTTGATAATACCTTATTTATGCGCAAAAAAAAGTGCTAAAAGCACTTTTTTAAATTATATTAAGTTGTCTTCCAACAATTTCAAATTGACTAACAGCATAATCTAAATCTTCTTTTGTGTGAGAAGCACTAATCATACAACGTAGTCTTCCTGTACCTTTTGGTACTGTTGGGAATACAATTCCTGAAACATATACACCATTTTCAAGTAAAGCTTTACTGAATTCCATTGTTTTCGCTTCACTTCCAATAATTACTGGAGTTATTGGCGTTTCACTATGTCCTGTGTCAAACCCTAATTTTCCTAATTTTGATTTGAAATAACGGGCGTTATCCCAAAGCTTATTTGAGAATTCTTCACTTTCCATTAACATCTTTACAGATTCAATAGCTGCAGCTGTTGCTGCTGGTGGTAAAGCTGTTGAGAATAATAAAGGACGAGCGCGATGGCTTAACCATGTTTTTGTCTCTTTTTTACTTGCAACGTATCCACCAACTACACCAATAGCTTTAGATAATGTTCCAATGATAAAGTCAACACGACCATGTAAATGGAAATGATCAACTGTTCCACGTCCACTTGTTCCTAATACTCCACTACCATGTGCATCATCAACATATGTAAGAGCGTTGTATTGCTCAGCTAATTCAACAATTTTTGGTAATTTTGCTAAATCACCATCCATACTAAATACACCATCAGTGATAATTAGAACTTGGTTATAACTATCTCTTTTTTCTTTTAATATTTCTTCTAGGTGTTCCATATCTGAATGTCTAAACACTGCTTTATCAGCTCTACTTAATCTTACACCATCAATAATTGATGCGTGATTTAATTCATCACTGATAATTAAATCCCCACGTTCAACTATCGCTTGGATTGTTCCAATATTACAATTTAAACCTGATTGAAAGCACATTACTGCGTCTTCTTTTTTAAACTCAGCAAGTACATCTTCAAGTTCTCCAATAATATCTTGGTTTCCTACAATAGTACGAACAGCTCCTGCTCCTGCTCCATATTTGTTAACTGCATCAATAGCTGCTTGTTTGACACGAGGATGATTTGCAAGTCCTAAATAATTATTACTAGAAAGGTTAATAACTTTTTTATGATTAAGTTCGATTACATTATCACAAGGTCCATAATTAACTGGTAACTCACGATATACTCCGTCTTTTTTAAGTTGTTCAATTTTGTCTTTTAAAAATGTTAATTCATGATTTTTCATATTATTCAGCCTCCGGAATTAAAACTATTTTACCACTATTACCACTACCCATGATTTCACAGGCTTTAACAACTTCACTTAGTTTAAATGTGTGAGTAATAATTTTATCCAAATCAAGTAAATCTTTATCAATTAAATCTTTTACTTGATACCATGTATCATAGATTCTTCTACCAACAACACCATATATACTTATTCCTTTAAAAACGATGTCATTAGCTATATCTAACTCAATTTTTGTAGATGGAATTCCTAACATACTCATTCCACCACCGGCTTTAATATATTTAAATGCTTGTTCAATTGCATGTTTATTACCACTAAACTCACCTACAACATCAACACCACGACCGTCAGTTTCTTCTAAAACTCTTGCGACAACATCTTCTTCAAGTGGGTTAATAACAATGTCTGCACCTAGCTCTTTAGCTAAATTTCTGCGATACTCATTAATTTCAATAGCAATGATTTTTTTTGCACGATAAGCTTTACTAACGTTAACAGCCATTAATCCAATAGGTCCACAACCAACAATAGCTACTGTTTTATCCTCAACACCAAAATGTGACATTGTATGAACAGCATTACCAAGAGGTTCTTGAACACTTAGTAATAATGGATTAGCATCAGGACTGTTTATGAAACAGTTCATTGCTGGGATTTTAACATATTCAGCAAAACAACCATCAGTATCAACACCAATTATTTTAGTATTTTCACATATATGTCCATCACCACGTAAACAGAATTCACATTCACCACAAATTATATGTGTTTCAGCACTTACTCTATCTCCAAGTTTAACTCTTGTAACATCTTTACCTAATTTTACAACTGTACCAGCAAATTCATGACCTGCTGTCAAAGGTAATTTTAATCGGTTTTTAGACCAATCATCATAAGTGTAAATGTGATAATCTGTACCACACACACTAGTATACTCGACTTTAATTAAAACTTCGTGATCTTCTAAATCGCTAGGAATTGGCTTCTTGGTCACTGTAAATCCTTTTTCTGGTTTATCTTTAACAACCGCGGTCATCATTCCGCTAAATTCTTGATTCATAATGTATCTCCTTATTATATTATATAAATTAATAAAACGCTTTCATCAACTGTAATTATAACACAATATTTTTGTAAAAAAAGAGGATATTAAAGTTTTTTTCTAATTTCAAAAAACTAAAAAAAATGCAGAAAAAAAGTTGTATGTAATATACAACTTAAGTAAATAATAATCCGCTTCACCCAATTTTCTTAATCCGCTAACCCTACAATACAATTATCTCATAATAAATCTAAAAATCAATAGAAAACATGTCAGTTTACAACATTGTATTATTTTGACTTAAAGTAATAATAATATAAAATTGTAAACAAATATTAGGACAAATATGTCTTGTTATTCGCATTTAAAAGTAAATTAACATATTATGTAAACTTATAGAATTTTAAAGAATCATTAAATTATAGTATCCATTTAATGTGCAATTATTAATTAAATGCCTTCTAAAATGTCCATTTGTTGATTACTCTTCTGTAGTAGAAATTTAATACTATTCCACTAAAAGCAATTGTATTAAAAGTTCCTATGCCAATATTTTGAATTTTTCCATTTAAAAGTCCAAAAATTATGGCAATTACAAATGCAGATGTATAAGAGAAATAAGTCCCTTTAATTACACTGTCAAACTTCTCGTTTATCGTTTTTAAATAAACATCCATTGGATGAACAGCAAAGTTAACTTTTAAGTGTACAGCTATTGAAAAAAGCAATATCAAAAGTCCAATTATATTTATAATAAACTTGATAAATAGATTAAAACTTGTAAAATCCGGAATAAAATATAAAAAGATATTAACAAGATACCCAAAGGTAAGAAGAAATATTGTAGAAAAAATCATTTCTTTTACAATTACTTTTTTTCTGATAATTATTGCGATTGTGTAAAAGAAAATACTTAAAACAATAAATCCAGTTCCTAAAGAGATATTGAAGAAGGCAGCTAAGTTACTACTGCTGCTGCCCCAAGCAGTCATACCTAAGCCAGTTTGGCTCATTAAAGCTGTTCCTAAAGCGTTACCACTTACAGCTATTATCATATAATAAACCTTTTTCATATTATTTATTGATTATGGTAATACTATCTCAATAACAGTATGATCTTTTACTTCAAAACTTATTTCATCGCCGACTTCTTTAGATATGAAATGCATCATTTCATCAATATCGAAGTTACTAACATTTATTAAGTAAAGTTGATCATTATCAAGTTCAACCCAATATATTGTATTTCCTTCACTAACGTAACTAGATATTGAAGTTATATCACCTATTACCGTTTCAATTTCAACTTCTGTGTTATCTGATAGACTTAATAGATAATTAGAATATGCTTTGTTTTTTGTATCTGCGATACCATAAACTTCTAACTCTTGGACATCCATAAATATATGTCTTAATATTCTTCCATCCTCACCCTTAATGGCGATAAAATATGTTGGAGTATTATTGACATTAATTGGAATTGGGAATGATGTAGAAATGTTATTTTGAGGTAAAAGTGTCAATGTTTTATTAGTAGCCGCACTTTCTGTAGCACCAGGAAACTTAAATAATTTTGTTTCTTTTGTTCTAGTACTCATATATACAAAACCAACAGTTGATTCATCACTACCTGCACTTGTTAATCCTGTGAAGTAGAATAACTCACCATCATTCATAATTGTTCTTTTACCATTACTAGGTTGTAAAACACCTTTTTGTCCAATAAAACTATTTATCCACCCATCTTGTAAAGTTCCCCAATAATTAAGTTGTGTTAATAGTAAATCTGATGGGTATACACTTTCGATGAATGCAGGAACTTCTTCTGGGTCGTAAACATTTACTTTACCATCTAGTGCGTTTACTACTGCAATTTTAGCGATATCTCTACCACCATTAATAAAAATCGTTGGTAATGAGTACTGCATGATATAAAAAGGAACTCCCTCATCATTGATTTCAAAATATGTAGCTTCTAAGTTGTATTTACTCATACCATTATAATACGCATGTCTTGTTAAATCTTGATTAAAATATGCGCTTGGTGTATATATTAATCCTTCGTTTGTATCTTCTCTTAAATTAACTAATGTTGTCTCAGCAGTAACTTTGTTAATCAATATGTACCCTGGAGTACCAACTTTGTTATTATTTAACCATTTGAATATATCAGTATATTCTAGTGGTGCTACTAAATATTGCTCACCTTGATAAATAATATCAGAATAATCTCCAGCTTCAAACTCAGAACCTATACCTGGGTATTCTCCTAATTTTAACGAACCCAATTTTTGTCCGTATTGCTTATCTACAATAGGCAAAGAATCAACATCTACTGTGTTCACATCACTACTAAACTCTTCTTCAGTTAGAGTAATTAGATTTGAATATTGCTCAGCATGGAGATAAGTTCTACCTCCAAATACAAAATAAAATGCTAAAACGAAAATTACAGCAAATCCAATTGAGATTTTAACTTTGTTTTCAATTTTGTAGTTGTTTTTAAAGTACTTGAATGAATATGTAATAATTACATGCAGCATCAATGCTACATAAATAATTACACCAACATATCTTATATTTAACTTAATCAATAAGAAATAATTTGCTGAAATAAAAACAAGAGTTATTAAGATTGGGAAAATAATACCTTTCACATAACTAACTTTTACATCTTCATTCTTAACTACTTCTACAATGATCCCTAAATTTATAAGTTCTACAATCATTTGATTAACTAAACTACAGCCAGTCATAATTTCTCTTAAGGTTGCTTTTTCCTTTTGCTTAAGATAGTTGAATACCACTTCTTGGTAATCAACTGTAATTAAGTCCTCAGCTTTTTCACTTAATCTATACTTAGTTGCTGGTTTCTTGTAAACTGATGCTTTATTATATTTTTGATCTAATTTTAGTAAAATACCAAAAAAACTGTTAACTACTAATAAGACCAATAAAACTACACTAATTAAACCTAAAATTGCCATATTATCTCTCCTTATTATTCTTAAAAAATATCTAAAGAATATAGATTATTATAACATTTATATATACAGCTCTCAATTTATATTTATTATATTTTTATATAAAAGAACTAAATAAAAAAAGCACAAATGTGCTTATTTATTTAATTTCGAAGCTGCAGCCTCATCAATAATTACGGTACAATTTGGGTGAAGTTGTAGGATTGATGCTGGTAACTCATTTGTGATGTTACCATGTATCATTTTGTATACGGCATCACTCTTATTCTCTCCAAATGCCAGAACAACAATTTTCTTAGCTCTCATAATATTTTTAATACCCATAGTTATCGCAAATTTCGGCACTTCTTCTAAACTACTAAAGAATCTTGCGTTATCATTTCTTGTTTGCTCATCAAGCTCAACTATGAATGTTTCGTTTCTAAATGGTGTTCCTGGTTCATTAAAACCAATATGCCCATTACTTCCAATTCCCAGTAATTGAAGTTCTATTTCACTTTGTTCAATCATTAAGCTGTATTCATTAGCTAAATCTTCTAAATCACCACCGTGATTTCTTGGTAAATGAATATTCTCTTTGTTTATATCAATATGATTAAAGAGATGTTGATTCATGAAAGAATAATATGATTGAGGATGAGAACGATCAATTCCAATATATTCATCTAAATTAAATGTTTCGACATCCTTAAAAGATATCAATCCAGATTGATATGCTTTAACAAGTTTTTCATACACTCCAATTGGTGATGAACCTGTTGCTAAACCTAATGTAATTTTGGGATCTAATATTATGTCTTTAATAATTACATTAGCGGTTTGTCTTGTTACTTCCTCTTCGTTTTTACAAATTATTAATTCCATACTAGACCAACTTTCTTTATAAGATTAATATGAAAATCATATTTATTTTCAAGTTTAAATACCGTCTTCATCCTCAAAATCTTCTTCTTTATCTTGGGGCATTTCAAAACGGATTAATTGTGATTTTGCAGATTCTACTAATTGACTACCAAAAGATTTAGCATCTGTTTGGAAAGATTTAGTTAAATTTGCCTCTATTAGTAATCCTAAGTTAGTTCCTGATAATAAAGTTAACTTTGGATTTGTTAGTGTCAGTTCAGCAACAACTTTAAAAGGTGTTCCTCCAACTAAGTCAGACAATACAATAATCTCTGTACATTCTTTTAATAACTCAATTTTTTCATTAATTTTATTCTTTAAATCTTCAGGTGAATCTCCTTCAACAAAATCCACTGGAAAGTAGTTTTCTTGTGGGCCTGCGATTAAGTTTAAACTAGTTGTTAAGCCAGTAGCAAAGTTGCCATGACCTGTTAATATAATTCCAATCATTTTAATTCCTCCAATGATATATTTAACTGTTTTGATATAAGCTTTAAAGCTAGACTTTAAGCGGTAAATTTGATATAATATAGATGAGGTGAAAATATGCAAAAAAACATGAAAAGACTCGGTTTAGTAATAGATTCTAAAGAACGAATGATCTACCAAAATAAACGAAAAAACATAAATTATGTTATCCACAAAGATGACTTAAGAAAGTATGAATACGCACATAATAGATTATTAATTAGCTTCATTTTATTTATGTTAATTAGTATTCTTAATCCATATGCAGGAATTGCAATAGGTGTTGTTTCTTTTGCAGCTTTGGAGTTTTATTTCAAGTTTATCATTCTAGAAAACAGTATGGTAATTGATAATTTCAAGCATCATCCAGATTATATTGACAAAGATATGACTAAAACGCAAATATTAGTATTAGCATTACTTTACATAATACTAGGGGGAACTCTTATTGCGTATGTTCAAATTGAACCTGTCGACCAAGATGTAATTTTCTTAGTTTATGGTGTTAGTGCTTTTGCCATTGTCAGTGGTATAAGAACATTTTTAAGACTTAAATAAAAAAAATCAAAGATAAAACATTCCTAAATGGAATGTTTTTTTTATAGTACTTGCTTGATTGCAAAACGTTCCACTTTTACAACTACACCCTCAGCAATTTCAATTTTTGCATAAACTTTATCTAGGTGTTTAATACGTCCGTAAATCCCACCAGCGATAATAACTTCTTTATTAGGTGCGATGCTTTGTTGCATTTCAACAAACTTCTTTTGTTGCCTTTTTACTGATACATAAGTGAATGCAACATAAATTACTATAATTACTACAAGAGCAATCAAAAAGTATAACCACATAAAACATTCCTCCTTTTATTTATTAAGGTAGGCCCCAATAAAGGGGCCTTTTTAGGTATTTTTTGTCAGAATAACTAAAATTTATTTATTAGAATAACCCGATCCTAGCTCCAACTAATCCAAGAACTAATAATAATAAGATACATTTAACTGCAGACCAGTTGTGTTTCTTAATTAAGTAGTACATGAATAAAGTGATTGCAAGTGGTACTAATTTTGGCATAATACCATCAAGTACATCTTGAATTATGATTGGTGATTCACCATTAGGAATAGTTAATGCTAATGTAGTTCCACCATATAATGATGTTAATGCACCAACAACCATGATCCCTAAGATTGAAGCAGCTCTCGTAAATTCTCTCGAGTTTCTTGTTAATTTCTCAATTGCAGATGTTCCCATACTGTATGACCAGTGCATTAACCAGTAACGAACACCAAATTGTACAACATTGAACATTAATAAGAATACGATTGGAGCTAATATACTATGATCATTAATAGCCATATTTGCAGAAATACCTGCAGCAATTGGAACTAATGTAAACCAGAATATTGCATCCCCGATACCACCTAGTGGTCCCATTGCAGCAACACGTACCGCACGGATAGTATTAACGTCTGATTTTTGTTGTTCTAATGATAATACAATACCCATAACAAATGTTACTAAGAATGGATGAGTATTAAAGAACTCCAAGTTATGTTGCATAGAAGTTGATAAGTCAGCTTTGTCTTTATGAATTTTTTTAAGACCAGGAATAATCCCGTATAACCAACCTGCAGCTTGCATTCTTTCGTAGTTGAATGAACCTTGTAAGAATAGTGATCTCCATGCCATTTTGTTTAAAGTTTTTTTGTCTAAGTTTTGAGCAGGTGTTAAATCTTTATACTGTAAATTAGTATTAGATGCCATCGCCACTACCTCCTTCAGTTAATTCTTTCATTCTTACATTAGTTTGATAGTCATATAATGCGATAGCTAAACCTAAGATTGCGATTAATGCTAAAGCTTGTCCACCTAAACTTGGTGCAATAATGTTTGCAAGTGCGAATCCAGCAAAATAGAATCCCCAGTATTCTTTTGAAAGCATAACTTTCATTAATACAGCAAACCCTACAAATCTCATCATTCCACCAGCAGTTCCAAGTCCTGTCCATACCCATTCAGGTAAGAACTCTTGCATTTTAGTACCAATTTCTTGACCTAATACAAGACCGAAGAATACTACTAAAGCAAAGAATAAACCTATCATTGCCATTGTGAAATAATTTAATCTTTCTATCCCAGCAGTATCTGCTTCTTCAGCATATTTATCAGCTTTACTCATTAAAGGTGAAGTGATTGTAAATACTAAAATAACAGAATATTGTCCTAAGAAAGCAAACGGAATAGATAACCCTAGTGCAGCTTGAGGATCATCAAGACCTAAAGTAATTGCAAATACAGTTGCCATAATACCACCGATTACAGCATTTGGTGGTTGTGCCCCACCAACAGGCATAGATCCAATCATCATCAATTGGTAAGAACCACCGATAATTAAACCTGTAGTTAAGTCTCCTAAGATTAACCCAACAACTGGTCCCATAACGATTGGTTGATATAATGATTCAAGGAATGAAAATTGATCGATTGCTGCTATGAATGTGATAATCATTATAAGCAGTATCTGAAGAATATTAATATCCATATTATAAAATAACCTCCATTTTATTTTTCAAATATTTTTTTAATGTTTTCGCTTCGTTCACTTGGCACTTTTCTTATTTCGAGTTCAACACCAAGATCTCTTAATTCTTTAAACGCCTCTAAATCTGCATCATCAATTGCAACAGATGTTGCAACTTGTCTTTTTCCATCTGACATATGCATGTTTCCTATATTGACTTTCTTAATAGGTACTCCACCTTTTACTAAAGTCAACACATCTGATGGACTTTCACAGATAATAAAAATACTTTGAGCTGGACTAGCTTTATGAATAACATCGATAGTTTTCTGTAAAGAGAAATATCTAGTTTTTGCATAACTAGGCGCTGCCATGTCCATAAGCCCTTGTCTAAACTTATTAGTTGAAACTTCATCGTTTGCAACCAGTAATAAGTTAGCGTTAATCGTAGAACTCCATTGTGTAGCCACTTGGCCATGGATTAAACGATTATCAATTCTTGTTAATACAATGTTTGGTTCTGACAAAATAATAACCTCCTTTAATAAATAATATATATACTTATGTTTATAAAAAACGAAGTACCTTCTTTAAAAGCGTTTTCTTTTAGATTGAAAAAAAATATTTTTTATTTTTTTTCGAAAACACTAACACCTTGACATATAGTATTTAAAACACTATAGTCCTTATCCAAGACAACTAAATCAGCAACATACCCTTCTTTTATTTTCCCAATTTTACTATCTAAGTTTAGTAATGTTGCTTGATTTAGAGAAGTCATTTGAACGATATCATTGATAGTACATCCTGTAAAATCAATCATATTTGTTATTGCTTTTGATATTTGTAAAATACTACCAGCTAATGAGCCACTAAGAGTTCTCACTTCTGTGTCTGTCTTAATAACATCAAGTCCACCTAACATATAATTACCATTAGGTAAATTTTTAGCACTCATAGCATCAGTAATTAACATAATACGATCTCTTGTTTTGATTTTGTATACTAGTTTTACTGTATCTTTATGAAGATGAACTCCATCAACAATAATCTCTGTATAAATATCATCACTATATAATCCTGCGCTTACCACTCCAGGTGTACGGTGATGATGGGGTGTTTGTCCGTTATGGAAGTGAGTAATACTTTTCAAACCTTTTTCAATATGGTTAACACAATCATTCATTGAAGCAGCACTATGTCCAACGCTAGGTACAACACCTAAATCACTTAAATGTTTTGTAAATTCTAACCCTGCTTCTTCGACAGCATAAGTTACTGCTTTAATTCTACGATTTGATGCTTCATAATATTCTTCAAATAAATTTATACTAGGTTTTTGAATGTAAGCTTCATTTTGAGCACCTTTGTATTTACAGTTAATAAATGGCCCTTCTAAATGAACACCAACAATGTTTGAACCAGGTAAATCACTTTTATAATCTCCAACATTCTTTAAAGCTTTTGTTATTCTTTCCTTATCCATCGTTAATGTTGTTGCTAAGAAAGATGTAGTTCCTTCACTAGGTAAACTTGTACGCATAGTATCAAGCGCTTCTTTAGTGCAATCCATTACATCAACGCCATTTGTTCCATGAACATGGAAATCAATGAATCCTGGTAAAACGTATTTTCCTAATAAATCGATACCATCATTCCCTTGGTAATTCTTACCAATTGAGACGATTAAATTATCATTAATCTCGATATACCCATTTTCAATTGTTTCATTTACATTTATAATTGTTGCGTTTTTTAAAATCATAGTAAAACCTCCTACTTAATAAATCCAAAGTGAACTAGGGCGTTATAGATTCCGTCTTCTCCGACATCGGAAGTAACATAATCTGCGGCTTCTTTAGCTTTTTTTGAGGCGTTACCTAATGCAATTCCTGTTCCTGCGAGTTTCAAGTTTTCAACATCGTTATCTGCGTCACCAAATACGTAAACATCATTAACTTCTTTATTAAAATACTTAATCATTTGTTTTACAGCAAATGCTTTATTTACATGTTTTAGACATATATCAAAACCAAATGAACCATAAGTAAATACATCAAAGTCTTTTAATTCTTCAGCAAGTTCATGTCTAATATCTGCTTTTTCGTATGCCATAAATTGGAAAACGTCAAAGTCTAAGAAATTAGGATGATAACTTGGATAAATAACATTAAACTTGTTTATCACTTTTGAAATATTATCATTTGCACCTTCAACAGATGCATAAAGTTTTTCATGTGTTGTCGTTCCAAAAACATAACCATTATCATTAAATGCTTTCCCAATTTTTTGTTTATCATTTTCAGAGAAAACTTCTTTGTGGAATACTTCGTTATTCATTTCAATATATCCACCATTACAAAGAATTATAAAATCAAAATATGACTCTTCTAACACTTTTTGGAACTGACTTTTATTTCTTCCAGTTGCTATTCCCACAATGTGTCCTTCATTTTTTAAAGTATCCATTGCTTTGAATGCTGAATCTGGTATTTGATGAGTAATTGGATCAACCAATGTCCCATCAATGTCAAAAACAAATAATTTCTTCATTTTTATCTGTATGCCGTGATTGATAAATTGAACTTGTCAGCTCTATAGAATGTCTCACAAAATTCAAATGCTTCATCACCTTTAGTAAACGTTATATGTTTCATATAAAGTACTGGCTCTCCTATTTCAATATTCAAGTACTCTGCAATTTCTTTTGTAGCTGTTGTTGCTTGAATTACAAAATCAGAAGACTTTATTTCTACATTTAACACTGATTCAAAATAGTAATAAAGTGAATCTTTAATTAGCTCGATATCAACAGTCTTACATACTCTACTACTGATATTATCAATATCGAGTGCAATCGGCTCACCATCTGCAGTTCTAATTCTTTTGATTACATGAACAAAATCTCCATCTACAAGATCTAATTTTTTTCTAATGCGTTCAGAATAATCAAAATTCATTCTGTATTCAAGTAACTTAGATCCAGGTTCTTTCCCGATTTTTTTCATATCTTCAGAGAAAGATGTTAATTTTACAATTTCCTTATCAACATTAGGTTCAATAACAAACGTTCCTTTACCTCTGGTACGTTTAACCTTACCTTCTTGAGTCAACATCAATATAACTTTATTAACCGTCATACGGCTTGTATTGTATATTTTACATAACTCATTTTCAGATGGTAACATGTCTCCAAAATTGTACTCTTTATTTTCTAACTTAGCTGTTAGACTATCATAAATTATCATATACTTTGGTTTCAAATTAATCCCTCCATTCTTTTAACGATTTGTATACATCTCTATTATACTACATTTTTGATTAATTAAGGTATGTAAGTATATACTTATTGTTTCAATGTATACTTCATAAAAATCGTTACAAGACTCATGATTTTCCTTTACTACCCATCATATTCTAATTTTATCTATTACTTCCAAAACATCTAATGTATATGTTAGATATTCTTCAAACATTTGTATATCTTTATTTTCAATAATACTTAAAAAATCTTTGATTTCATACTGCATATCATGAGCGATTCTGTCATCAAGTAATGTAGTAGAACCCTCATCATTAACTTTGATAATTTTATCAAGATGAGTAACATGATTTAAAAGTATACTTTCCTTTTCTCCTTGTATTTCATTCATCAAGTAACTATTTGAAACTTTTGATGATGAACAAGTTACTAAGAAAGTTCCATAATTTAGAGTGATTACAGTTGATGCATCTACCATTGTGTCAAGTATCACCGAATCACTTGTAACTTTAAGTGGTTTTCCAAATAGATATAGCGCTGTAGTTAATGTATAAACACCAAGATCATTAACTGCACCACCACCAAATTCTTTTAAGAATACCTTTGGTTTTTCACCATTTTTGTAAGCATCATACTTTGATGAATATCTCATAAATTGAAATGAAGCATGTCTGAATGGTTTTATATCATCAATGAATTCCTTTAATTTTTTTAAGTTTGGATGGTGAAGTGGTCTCATTGCTTCAATAAAGAAAACACCATTTAGTAAAGCCGTTTCTTTTAAATCAATTAGTTCACTTCTACTTAATGTAATTGGTTTTTCACAAATCACATTAACTTTTTTATTTAAGAACAGTTTAGTTTGCTCGTAATGGAAGCTATTTGGTGTAGCTATATAAACAACATCTAATTTTGAATTTTCTGCCATTAATGAAACATCTGTATATATTTCTTTAAAGCCGTATTTTTTCTGAAATTTTTCTACACTTTCAATTCTTGGAGATGCAACTGCTTCAAAATCAAATTTATTTACGATTTTGGCACTTTCCAAGAAAGAATCTGATATCCAACTTGTTCCAATTACTCCTAGCTTCATAAACTTATTCTCCTTATTTTAGATCACTCTTACACATTTTGATTTTTTCAATAACTACTTTTTTCATGTTTTCTTTTGCGAGTGACATGTATTTTCTTGGGTCGTTTGCATCTTTGTTATTTTGTAAATACTCTTTTAAACCATTCGAGAATGGGATTTTTAATTCTGTTGCTATGTTCACTTTACAAATTCCTTTATCAATACATTCTCTAACAAGATCAAATGGTACTCCACTTGCTCCATGTAAAACTAAAGGTATTGATACAACTTTTTTTATTTCAACAAGACGTTCAACATCTAGTTTAGGTTCTTCTTTATATAATCCATGAGCAGTTCCAATTGCTACTGCAAGTGAATCAATATTAGTTCTTTCAACAAACTCTTTTGCCTGTTTTGGGTTAGTGTATAAAGCGTCTTTTTGATCAACAACTAAGTCATCTTCAATACCACCAAGTCGACCTAATTCTGCTTCTACGCTTGCACCATGTAAATGGGCATAATCTGTAACCTCTTTTACAATTTTGATATTATCTTCAAAACTATGATGTGAAGCATCAATCATTACTGATTTAACTCCTAAATCAATTGCTTTTTTTATTGCAGCAACATCTTCATGATGATCTAGATGAAATGTAATATCAACATCATACAAATTATTAGCTGTTTCAGATAATGCAATTAAGTATTCTAGTCCTGAGTAATCAATAGTCCCTGGAGTTGCTGCTAAAATCACAGGTGATCCAAGACTATTTGCTACCTCAACAATTACTTTTAAAGTTTCTAAATTATGAATATTAAATGCGGGAATAGCATATTTTCCTTCTTGTGCTGCTTTTAACATTAAATTAGTGTTATTCATATATATCACCTTTATAATCATATTCAGTGACACCCTTAACAACTCTATTAACTTCTCCTGTAGGGCAAGGATTATCGCTTGCTATATTCAAATCAAGAGATTTCTTTAATGCAATAATTTGAGCAACAGTTATATAAGGAAAAACTAATAACAAATCATCAATTACAACATCTTTATTTAGTTCAATTACATAATTCAGATTTTCCATTTTGCCAATTGGTTTATTTGTTACTACTAAAATTTCGTCTTCAGCTTTTTGATTAAGCATTTCTTTTAATAAATCTAACTCATAACTTCTTGTATATTCATTATCACTTAGATATACAACTGTTAATGCATTCTTTTGAATTACTGACTTAGGTCCATGTCTGAATCCAAGTGGAGAATCAAACATAGTAGCTACTAATCCACTACTTAATTCAAGAATTTTTAAAGCAGATTCTTGAGCCATCCCTTTAAGTGTTCCACTACCTAAGTAAACAATTCTATCAAATTTAAAGTTAGCAACTAAATCATCAATAATCTTATAATTGTTGTTTATAACTTCATTTGTCAATTCACTCATGTGATTGATTATTTCTTCATTTTTAACAAGATTCTTTATATCGAATGCTAATATTGTTGCTAACATCATATTAGTATAGCTACTAGTCATAGCAAATGATTGATCATGTGTTTCATCTGGTAAAATTATTGTTAAATAGTTGCTTTTACCATTGCTTTCTTTTGCAAGTGTTCCTTCACTATTACATGTGATAACTAAATGATGAATATCATCACAAAGTTGGTTTGCCAAGTTAACACTTAAAATACTTTCTGGACTTGATCCACTTCTACCAAAAGATACCAACAATGTTTTTCTATTCTTTTTAAAATATAAGCTAGGACTACTAACTAAATTTGTAGAAGCAATACTCCTAACTTCTGGAGTTACTAAGTTATTAATATAATCTCCAACTGTATTTCCTACAAACTCACTTGTTCCAGCTCCTGTTAAATAAACAATTGAATCCTTATCAAATTTATCTAGAAAATCAACGATTTGATTTTTCATACTTTTTATTAAACTATAAGTTTTTGTCCAAGTAATTGGCTGTTGCGCAATTTCTTTAGCTGTAAACCCAGCACCGTTACTTAGATAATATTTTTCATTTTTTCCAAACATACTACACCTCTACTTATTTCACTTTAACTTTCAATAAAATTATAGCATAGTCTTTTTTGGTTGTCTATACTTTTCGTATAATGTAAGAGTTTTTATAAATAAATGTATAGACTTTAATATTTTCATATGATATCCTATGAACGTAAAAAAAGTAATAAGGAGTGATATAAATGAGTTACTTAAAAGATATATTAACCGCTCAAAATAGCGGTATAGCTAAAGGAGTATGTTCTATTTGCACATCAAATAGATATGTTATACAAGCTTCACTAGAATTTGGTAAAAAGCACGATACACATATACTTATCGAATCTACTTCTAATCAAGTTAACCAGTTTGGTGGTTATACGGGAATGAAACCAGGAGATTTTGTTAGTTATGTAAATAAGATTGTAGATAGCGTTGGATTTGACAAATCAAAATTAATTTTAGGTGGAGATCATCTTGGTCCAAATCCATTTCAAAGTGAACCTATTGAAGATGCTATGCAAAAAGCCGAAGTAATGGTTTATGAATATGTTAAAGCAGGTTACACGAAAATCCATCTTGATTGTAGTATGAGATTAAAAGGTGATAGCTTAGATGAGAAACTAAAGGACTCAATTATTGCATCAAGAACCGCAAGACTAGCAAAAGTTGCTGAAAGAGCGTTTAATGAGTTAAAAGAAAATAATACAAATTTAGTTCACCCTGTTTATGTTATTGGTTCTGAAGTTCCAATCCCTGGAGGGGCACAACTGGACCATGAGGAAGTACAGGTAACTAGTGTTGATGATTTTAAAACTACTGTTGAGATTACAAAGGACATTTTTATTAGCGAAGGACTTAAAGAAGCTTGGGAAAATGTTGTAGGTGTAGTTGTTCAACCTGGTGTTGAATTCGGTGATGAGCATATAGATTTTTACAACCATGAAAAAGCAATGAATCTTATGAAAACAATTAATGATTATGATAACTTAACATTTGAAGGTCATTCAACTGATTATCAATTGACATCTGGTTTAAAATCAATGGTAGAAGATGGTGTAGGTATTCTTAAAGTAGGTCCTGAGCTTACTTACGCTCTTAGAGAAGCTTTGTTCGCCTTAGAATCTATAGAGAAAGAGTTAGTTCCTACAAAAGAATTATCTAACTTTAAAACAGTGCTTTTAACTGAAATGAAATGCAATCCAAGTAACTGGGA
>Ga0193951_1000107_pt1 | contig 36467 bp, 33 predicted proteins | sample BB_2_MG_FD_140370 | JGI IMG/M metagenome (GOLD analysis project Ga0193951, IMG submission 140370) | Microbial mat bacterial communities from the Broadkill River, Lewes, Delaware, United States - BB_2_MG | ecosystem: Environmental > Aquatic > Freshwater > River > Microbial mats | place: USA...
AAAATAGTGAAGCAAATACTAAAAATGCTTTTGAAGCATTTAATAGTCTTTTTGCATTTAGGTAATAGTATATAAAAAATACTATTGGTAAAAAAATGAAAATATATTCTACTGAGTTAAATAGCATTATTTATTTTCCTCAATTTTTTTATAGATTTTTTTAAATTACTTTTGTTTATTATTAACCCAAAATCATCATTATTTCTATTGTCTATTTGATTTATGATTAAATCTCCTACATACGGATAAAAATGGTGTCCATCATAAAAATTTTTGTAACTATTTTTTGTAATTTTATTTAGATACATAAAATGGTGTATTTCTCCAAATATTGACACTAAGTCTTCAATCCAATTTTCATATTCTGTATATAGATTATGATTTTTTAATTCTATAAAGAGATCTTTTGTTATAGGTGTTGTGATGATAATAAAATTCGTTTGTGGATACGCAGATTTTATTTCATGCAATATTTTAGTATAGTTTAGAAATTTATTTTGTTTATCATAAAACTTTTTACTAAAATGGTTTATTTTTTCGGCTATTGTTTTTTTGGTTTCATTTTCATCTCTAATAGTAGTATAAACAACATAATCATTAGTATATACCCTTTCTTTTGTATCTTCTTTAATTTGTAGATTTTTTTTTGCTTTTCTTAATGAATCATAACTAAGAAGAGATTTAAATCTGTAAAAAGGACTACTTATATCTTTATAAAATTCACTAGGCATTTTAGATATATGTGAGTCTTTTAGATAAGAAAAGAAATCTAAACCAAGAATTATATTTTGTGTATTCTTGCTATCAATTTTATTTGCTATATCAATATATCCTTTGTATTCGTTTATATGTAAAGAAGCAATAGAGTAGTTAAAAAGGTTATATTTTTTGCTATTATTTGTATTTATATAAGAGGATCTACTACTTCCTATCAAGATACCATCATATTGTTTTTTGCCAAAATATAGTAAATTTGTTTTTTGTTCTCTTTCATTATACTGGTTTTTATATTCTGATATTTTAAAATCATGATTAAAACACCACAAAGGATTTGCTATATAGTTCAGTGCAGATATAATAACGAGAATTATTGTCAACAACAAACATGATACTAATAGCCATTTTTTATATTGTCTCATTACATACTTTCTTCTTGTATTAATTGAACGATTCGTAAAGTTTTAATATCATTTGCATTTTTATTTTCATTTTGTAAAACTAACTCTTTATATCCCCAAGGATGCCATTTATCCATATCAGTTTTACCGCTTATTGAGATAGTTTTAGTGCCAACTGCAGGGCCTAAATGCATTGCTCCACCATCGAGAGTAATAAATAGCTTAACATTTTTTATTAATCCTCCTAAATCGTTTAGTGAAGAGGTTTTTATAAATTGAGCTTTTGTATTTTCATCTAACCATTTTGCATTATCAAAATCAACTGGTTCAGCACTTATTAAGATATTCTTTATATTTAACTTGTCTATGACTTCTTTAAAGTTTTCCTTTGTGTATTGGTTTTCTTGGATTCTAGAAGATATATGAAATAGTATATAATCAGCATAATCTTTGTATTTGTTTGTAAGTTGCTCATCTATATTGTAAAAAGTTTTTTCTTTATTGAAGTTGACTCCAAATTCTTTTAGACAGTTAAAACAAAATTCAACTTCATGTTCACCATTTTTAACGTCTACATGTATATTAAAATTGTCTTTACCTTTTTGATTTTTCACTCCAATTTTGTATTGGGCATTTGTTATATTAGAAAATAATTCAGCTGATTTTGAGTAACCACTTCTAAATACAACCACCACATCATAGTTCTCTTTTTTAATATCGATTAGCATTTTTAACTTGCCTAATCCAGCTTTAATTTTGTCTAATAATGTTGATTTATGTTTTGGTTTAGTGTAACAATAAATTTTGTCAACAAAAGGATTTTGATTTATTGCATCAAAATTATAACTACTAACAACTATATCAATTTGATTATTTGGATAAGCTTTTCTAAGTGCCTCTATGGAAGGTGTTGTGCAAATTAGGTCACCTATATTGTCATTTCTTACTAAAAGAATTTTTTTATTAGTTATATCAATCATATATTCATTTGCCTTATGTTTTTTATGATAGTTTCCATATCCAAATGCATAAGACAATCACTTATTTTAGAGCCATTACATCCATCTTTTCCACATGGGACACAATCCCAACTTTCTTGTATTACTCTGTGTCTTCCCATGCTTCTATTGCCTTTTCTTGTCGTATATCCTGAAGTAAGCGATTCATTGTCCCAAGGACCCCAATGATCTGCTCCACTTGGTCCAAAAAAAGCTAATACTGGTATATCATTTGCTGCACTAATGTGCATGATTGCAGTGTCAACGCCTATAAAAAATTTTGCTTTCTTATTTAAAGCTGCTGTTTGTTTTAGTGTTAGTTTTCCAGCTAGATTCATTGGTTGTGATTTACATAGTTTTAGTATTGAGTTGAGCTTATCAATTTCTTGTTTGATTGGCGCAGCGGTTAATACTACTTCTTTTTTTAACTCAATCTTACAAAAATCTATGATACTAGACATAGTTTTATCATCGATACATTTAAACATCCATCTTGAAACTGGATGTATATGTATGAAATCTTCGTTTTTCAGTAAACTATTTACTTTGTTTTCATCATCATCTGTCCAAAAAATTTCCACTTTTTTATTTTTTATTTCTAGATTTAAAGCTCGTAAAGGATCTAAATTAGTTTCAAGTGTATGCCTAAATTTTTGAGCTGGAAGCTGATGAGTAAATACATTTTTTAAAAACCAATTTTTTTTATTTTGGTATCCTATTTTTATCTTTGCCCCACTAATAAGTGCAAGTTGCGCTCCTCTGTCACCTTTAGTTGTATTGATGACTATGTCATATTTTCCAGAGCGTATATAAAGTGCAAATTTGATTTCTGCCCAGATTTTTTTTAAAATATTAAATGATTTGATTTCTTCTCTATTGTAAATGATAGCTTCATTTATATGAGGATTTAGTGTAACCATCTCTTGTGTACCATTGTTTAGAGCTATATCGATTATTGCATTGGGATAATGTAACTTTAGATTTGATAGAAGGGGTGTTACTAGTAAAACATCTCCAATGTTTCTAAATTTCATTATAAGTATTTTATTGGGGTTTGATTTTTGCATATAGGCTTCCCATGAAATTATTTGAAAATATAGCGATGTTTTTTCTTAGCCATTTTTCATCTTTTTTAGCTGCAAGTCTATTTATATGTAAAAGATGATTATCAGCTAAATTTACTCCTCTTTGTGTAGTGTAAAGTATTTCATAGCCTATTTCTTGGGCTTTTTCTATGAGTTCACTATCAAAATTACCTCTGGGCCAACATAAATGTTTGTCATCAAATCCTAATTTTTGCTTTATTGTTTCTCTTGAGATGGACATTTCTTCTTGCCAAGATAGTTCATCAAAATAAAAATCTCTATGTGTAGCAGTATGTGAATGAAAATCAAAGACATCAGTAGTTGCATATACATCATCCCAACACATGACAACTTTGCTCGGATTCGTGGGCACAATTTTTTTGCATTGGCTATGATAAAAAGGCTCAAAATCATCTTTTTTTTCACTTGCTTTATCAATCCACTCTGTCACTAAAAACACAGTTGCTTTTAACCTAAGTTTTTTTAAAATTGGATAAGCATAAATGACATTATCTCTCCATCCATCATCAAATGTTATAAATATAGATTTTTTAGGAGGAGTAAATTTTTTTTGTTTGAATAGATAAAATTCTTCACTACTAAGAGTATAAAAATCATTTTCTTTTAAAAAGGTCATTTGATTTGTAAAGTTTTCTACACTCGAACATATAAAACCATCTTTTGGCAAAACATGATGATACATTAGTACAGGTATACTCATTGCACAAGGGACTCATATAAGTTTTCAGTTTGTTCAACCATTGAGTTTACTGAGAACTGTTTTACTATAAGGTCTCTCGCATTTTTGCCAAACTGAATTCTAAGTTGTTTATCTGATATAAGTATTTCTAGTTTTTCTTTTAATTCTACAATATTTTGATTTTCAAATAAAAAACCTGTTTTATTGTCGATAATGCACTCTGGGATTCCTCCAACCTTACTACCAATGCAAGGAATTCCACAACTAGAAGCTTCAAGTATAGAAGTTCCTAGTGCTTCCATATTCGATGGTAATACAAAAATATCAAAACTCGGTAATATGTTTTTTATATCTTCTCTATGACCTAACATAAAGACTCTGTCTTTCATGTTTTTTTCATTTATAATTTTGGTAATATTTTTTTCTTGTGGACCATCTCCAACAATGACAAGTTTTACATTTGAAGTTAATTGAGAAATAGCTTCTATTAAATCTTTATGTCTTTTTGCACCTCTTAACACAGCAACAATGCCAATTAGTATAGTGTCTTTATCTAAATTCAATTCTTTTTTTAATATATTTTTAGAGTTAGGAATAAATTTGTTTGTATCAATACCCGTATAGATGGTTTGCAATTTTTCTTTTTTGACACCACGATTTAAAAGATAATTTTCAACTTGTTTGCTAACTGTCACAACTTTTGTACTTAGGTTATAAGAAGTAGTGCTATTTATTGGTGTTTGAAGATGTCTTACTCTTACAACTTTTGTATTTGTTAGTTTTCCAACAATTGCTCCTAACCAAGCATCTTTCCCTGAATGAGTAGATATTATATCTATCTTATTTTTATTAACTATTTTACAAAGGTTATAAATAGCTTTTATATCATAACTTTGTTTCATTTCCAGTGGTATCACTGTGGCTTTTATCTCTTTTTGATTTTTAACTATAATACTATCTGGTTGAGCCACATAAAATATATCAAATCTATTTTTATCTAAATTATTTACAAGACGGACAGTTCTTTTTTCTTGTCCTCCCCAACCTTTAGATATTTCTATTTCAAGAATATTGATTTTTTTCATTTAACATACTTCCAAAATGTATATTGTGCATAAAGCTTTGCTATAACAAAACCATGCCAGCCTTCTAAAAAACCAAGTCTCAAAAAATATATTTTAAGAAATGTCCAATAAGGACTAAAAAGAGCTTTTAGGATACTGCCTTTTTTATTGAGACTTGAATATCTGTTTTGTTTTGCTATAAACTCTTCTACGCTTTCATAGGCAAAATGAAGCATATGATTTGTTAGTGTAGCAGTTTTTTCCTGAGTCAAGACTTTTTCATGTACTTTATCTTCGCTAAAAGCAGCATAATTTTTGTCAAAAAATCTTAGTGTAGCATCTGGATATAATCCACAATATTTTATAGGTTTACCAAAAAAATAATTAAGTCTTGGTATGAAATATCCTTTACATGTAAGGTCTTGAGAGAGTATTTCTTTTTGTAATGCATCAGTGATAATTTCATCACTATCTAAAACAAAAACCCAATCATGTTTAGTAGCATTGACTCCTGCTTGTTTTTGTTTTCCAAATCCAAGCCATTTTTGATGGATGATTTTAGTATTTGTAAATGCTTGTGCTATTTCAATGGTATTGTCAAGTGAGCCCGAATCAACAACTATGACTTCGTCTACAAAATGGCAAGAGTTTAGTACCTTGCTAAGATACTTTTGTGAATTGAAAGTCAGTATAACTATGGATAATTTCACTTATATAATTCCTCATATTGGTTTTTCCACCTTCGATGAAGCCAAAACCATTCATCTGGTTTTTTTTCTATTGCTTTTTGTGTTATATTTGCTTGAGCTTGTACACTTTTTCTTATATCTTCTTCATTATTCTCTGTTTTTTCTGTTTTTATAGGTTCATAAAAAGTTATATCATAAGTTTTATAGTCACTAGTTGTTATAAAAGCAGGAAGTATAGTAGCACCAGTTTTTCTTGCGATAAGAGCAGCAGAAGGAGTATGTCTAGCTGGCTTACCAAAAAAGTTTATAAGAATACCTTCTTTTTCACTCGTGTTCTGGTCAACTAAAAGTCCTACATTTTCATCATTTTTAAGAGCTTTTAGTAGACCTCTTATTGCGCCCATTTTTTCTAGCATATGGACATTAAACTGATTTCTGTTTTTTTGTAATACTTCATTCATTTTAGGTGAGTCCAAATTTCTGCCAACCCCCCAAATTTTACCGTATCTAGCCCCTATACATAGTGGTAAAAGTTCCCAGTTTCCATAATGCGCAGTTAAAAATATAATACCTTTACCCTCTTTTTTTATTTCGTTGTAAAAGTGTTCATTGTGAATTTTTACTTTGCTTAAAAGAGCTTCTTGTGATATGTCTTGGTTTTCTACAAAATCTCGCATATTGTAAAGCAGATTTTTATAGCATTTTTTGGTGATTCTTCTTTTTTCTTCTTCACTCATTTTATCTTCATAAGCTAAATCAAGATTAACTCTAGCTATTTTCCTATGACGAGAATCAAGTTTATATACTAAAAATGTAAAAAAGTTTAATATTGCATCCATGATAAATCTTGGAGTAAATTTTACTAATAAAACAAAAATTTTAAAAAATATAACATATACAAAATCTAGCATTTTAGGAGTTCCTTCGCTTTTTTGATAATTTTTTCTGGTTCTATTTGTTGGATGCAGAAGTCTTTTTTGTCAAGCTCTTTTGCATTGATTATTTTATCACAATCAACAGTAAGGTTTATATCTGTTTTGAGAGTATTTCTTTGGCTTGGTGTCGGACCAAATATAGTGATACTAGGTATATTTAATGCCCAAGCCATATGTGTTGGTCCACTATCCCCCCCTATAACTAATGCACTATTTGCAATTACTTTTTTGAGCTCATCCAAACTTAGTTTTGGAAGCATAGTAGCTTTTGTATGGTTACAAATAAATTGTGCAGTCACTTTTTCTTCATCATCCCCCCAGGCTATAAAAGTCTTTATTTGTAAAGCATTTATGATATCTAAGAACTTCTCTTTAGGATAAATTTTACTTTTCCAAGATGACCCAGCTACTATAAGAAGTGTTGGATGGATATCTATAGTGCTTTTATAATAAAGAAAAGGCTCTTTGAGTTGCAGGTCTGGACAAATAAAGTTAAGTGCTTTTGATACTAGTTGCATGTTCCTTAGTATGACATTTTCTTCGTAAGGTATAGAGTGTTTTTCACTGTAAAACAATGAAGCTAAAGGTTCTCGAAGTGAATTTTTATCAAAACCTACTATATTTTTACTAAGAATCCTAGAAATGATAGAAGATTTGATAAGCCCTTGTAGATCAATAACTAAATCATAAGGAGCAAGTTTTTTGAGTTTTTTGTACTCTTTTAAAAAGTTAAGTGTATTGTTTTTCAGTTTTACTTTATGTAGGGCATCTATGTCTGGATTGTTTTCTAAAACTCCAGCAAATCTTCCTTCAACAAACCAATGAATTGTTGCAGTAGGAAAGTTTTTTTTGATGTATTGAAGTACCACCATAGCATGAACAATATCACCAAGAGCCGAGAGTTTAACGATAGCAATTTTCATATGGGATTGTATCTCATATTAACTAAAGAGATGATTAGATATAATGACAAAATTTGTAATTTTTGGAGCAAATATGAACAACATTTTTAGAGAGTACGATATTCGGGGTATCTACGAGAAAGAATTAAATGAAAAAACTGCAAAACTTATAGGTTATTTTTTAGGCTTACATGTAAAAAAAATGGGAGGAGTTGTTGCACTTGGTTATGATGCTAGAAGTCACTCTCCTGTCCTTTGTGATTATCTTACAAGTGGATTCAATAAAGCTGGTTGTGAAGTACTCAATATGGGACTTGTAGCAACTCCAGTAAACTACTTTGCAAATTATAATGAATGGGATGGTATAACTTCAAATGCCTCAGTGATGATAACAGGCTCGCACAATCCAAGCGAGTACAATGGTTTTAAGATAACAGTGGATAAAAAGCCATTTTTTGGTGAAGATATTTATGCTTTAGGTCGTGAAATTATGACAAATATAGACTTGCATATAGAAGATGATATTACATGTAAAGTTATTAATGCAAAAGATAGATATATCGACTTTTTAGTAAAAGAGTTTGACCATCTAAAAGGTTTTGATAAGAGTTTTGTGTATGATTGTGGTAACGGTGTAGCAGGGGTTGTAGCCCCACAAATCTTTGATCGACTTGGCTTTACATGTAAAGGACTTTTTGTCCAACCAGATGGGTCGTTTCCAAACCATCATCCAGATCCTACAGTAGAGAAAAATCTAGTAGATATTAAAAAAGAACTTGAAGGTGAGTTTGAGTACGGATTTGCTTATGATGGAGATGCAGATAGGATTGCATTTTTGACAAAGAAAAACAATGTCAAAGGCGACATCATGGCGATACTTTTTTCTGAAGCTATGGAGAACCCAACAGTAGTGGGTGAGGTCAAATGCTCTCAGGTGATGTATGACATTATAAATCAGTATGGTAAAGCCTACATGTACAAAACAGGGCATAGTAATCTAAAAGTAAAAATTGCCGAAGTCAATGCAGATTTTGCAGCAGAAGTAAGTGGACACTTGTTTTTTAATGATCGCTATTTTGGTTATGACGATGCTATCTACGCAACACTTCGTATGATTGAGCTTGTTAAAAATGGTTTACATGTAGATGAACGAATAGCGAAGCTTCCTTTGGTATATTCAACAGAAGAGATAAAAGTAGAAACTACAGAAGAAGAGAAATTTGGACTCATGGAAAAAGTAAAAGAACTGCTTCAAAATCCTCCGCAAGATTTCCCTCATATAAAAGAGATAGTTAGTGTAGATGGAGTTAGAGTTATATTTGATGAGGGTTGGGGGCTTGTAAGAGCAAGCAATACTACACCTGTTTTAGTGACTCGCTTTGAGTCTACAAATGAGGTAAAAGCAAAAGAGTATGAAGAGAAGCTAAATAAACTTATTTTAAAGGCAAAAATAAATGGAAAATAGAAGAGTTATAAATGAAGATGAAATAGATTTAAGAGAGTTATTTGTGACTCTTTGGAAAAAAAAATGGTTTATAGGTTTTTTTACACTTATAGTTACTATCTTAGCGATAGTATATGCTTATATGAAAACACCCATATATGAAGTCAAGTCAAACATTCGAGTTGGATATATAGGAGCAGGTCTTATAGAAAATCCAGACATTATAGTAAAAATGTTAAGTGTTGTATTTCATGTAGAAGATAAAATCACCAAAAGAGAAGAAGTAACAGCAGAAGTTACAAGCATAGCCACCAATAAAAAACTGAAAGATTTTATAGAGCTAAAAACACAAGCAACATCTAATAAAGAAGCATTGCAAAAAAATAAAGAAGTTGTGAGTTTTTTACAGAACTATTATCAACCAAAAATAGATGAATATTTAAGAGATAAAAAAAATAGTATAACAGATGCACAAAATGATTTAATAGCAGTTGATGCATTTGAGCGTAAAAATATAGAAAATCAGATAAAAATTTCAAAAACTCAAAACATAGTAGAGATAGATGAAAAGATAGAGTTTTTAGTCAAGAAAAAAGTTCCTTTGCTGGAGAACAAAATCGAATTTTATCAAACTAATTTAGATGAATACATAAAAGAAATTAAACAACTTAATAGTCAAAATAAAAACATTACTGAAGCAACTATCATATCTATCCAAATGGTTAATTACCAAAATCTTATATTAGATGCTAGAAATACTATAGGAGACCTAACCATACAAATTTTAGATATTCAAAATAATCAAGTACCAAAACTTCAACGAGAGAAAGAAAATATAATTAGTGATATTCTTAGAAAGCTAGAATATAAACGAGATGTAGAACTAAAAAGTAAAAAAATTAAAATTCAGGAAAGAATCGAAAAGCTAAAGTATGAGATATCTTCGCAAAATATTCAGAATTCTTTGGTAGTAGGAGAGTATATAACCAAAGATGCTCCTATAAAACCAAAGAAAAAGCTGATTGTAGTTGTAGCTTTTGTAACTGGATTCATACTTTCAATCTTTTTAGTATTTTTCTTGGAGTTTATTAAAGGAATAAAAAAGCAAGATGATTAGGTTTGTTATAGCTCTTGTTTTACCTTTTTTACTCTTTGCTGGAAAACCTGATTTACTTTTACTAAAATCATATAAAGAAGATTTACATGTAAAGGGGTGGCTTATGAGTGAAAAGCTTGATGGTGTTAGAGCATATTGGGATGGTAAAAAGCTTATCTCTCGTGGTGGAAATGAGTTTAAAGTTCCTTTGTGGTTTACAAAAGATTTTCCACCATTTGAAATAGATGGAGAGTTATGGAGTAGAAGAGGGGATTTTGATAATATCTCAGGCATAGTAAGAAGACAAACTCCTCATGAAGGTTGGAAAGAACTCACATACAACATCTTTGAAGTTCCAAACCAAAAAGGTGGTTTACTCTCTCGCTTGAGTGTTTTGAGAGAGTATCTGAAAGAACACCCAAATAAATATATGAAAATCATAAAACAGTCTACATGTAAAGATAGGCATCACTTAAAATCTTTTTTAAAAGAGGTTGAAAATAGAGGTGGAGAGGGTATTGTTGTAAGAAATCCAGATGCACTTTATATAAACAAAAGAACTTCACAAGCATTAAAAGTGAAAAGTTTTGACGATGCAGAGTGTGAGATAGTAGGATATACAAAGGGTAAAGGAAAGTATGAAGGAAAAGTCGGCTCCTTTACATGTAAACAACAAAATGGACAAATCATAAACATAGGGAGCGGGCTGAGTGATGAGCTAAGAAAAAATCCACCCTCTATTGGAACCAATATAACATTTAAGTACAATGGTTTTACTAAAAATGCAAAGCCAAGATTTCCTGTATATTTAAGAGTTAGAGATGAGGTTAAATAAGCTATTTTAAGGAGAATATTTTGAAAATTTTACTTTCGTTTTTACTATTTGTTAGTTTTTTATTTGCAAGCGTAGATATAAACAAAGCAAATGAAAAAGAGTTAGAAACTTTATATGGCATAGGCGTTAAAAAAGCTGAGAAAATCATAGCTTTTAGAGAAGAAAATGGCTGTTTTCAATCTATAGAAGATTTGGTAAAAGTAAAAGGTATAGGTCCAAAAACTATTGAAAAAAATAGAAAAGATCTTACTCTTTCAGAGTGTAAGTAATCTCATTTTTAGATTATGATTTTATTTTAATAAAAGAGGATTTATGTTAAAAAATTTAACAAAACTCAATAAAACTTGGATTTATATACTCTTGGCTTTTTTATTTAGTATAGCTGCAAGAATGATTTGGATTTATCAGTTTCAAGGAGTAGAAAACTTCATGTGGAACGGTCAGTTCATGATAAATACAAACGATGGCTATTATTGGGCTGAAGGTGCCAGAGATATACTCAACTGGGATTTTAGTGAGTTTGCTCTTTCGCCTGTACAAACTGCAGGTGCTCAATTAACAGCATTTTTTGCATTCGTGCTTCCTTTTTCTTTTGAGACAGTTATACTATATCTACCAGTGTTTTTAAGCTCTCTTGTAGTTATCCCTATAGTTTTGATAGCACAGAGTTTCAAAAGAGTAGAGATTGGTTTTGTAGCGGCTCTTTTAGCAAGTATTGCTTGGAGTTATTACAATCGTACTATGGTAGGGTATTTTGATACGGACATGCTTAACATCGTTTTTCCTACTTTTCTTTTGTGGTCGTTGATATTAGCTATAAAAACTAACGAAGAAAAATATCTACTTTTTACAGCCTTAGAGATAGTGGCTTACAGGTGGTGGTATCCGCAAAGTTACTCTCTTGAGTTTGCATTTTTTGGGTTAATTTTAGTTTATGCACTTTTGTTTGAACGAAAAAATATTTACATGTATAAGTTACTTACTATCATGCTTTTTGCTATGATGGGATTGCCTAGGATAGTGAGATTTATGAGCGTTATAGGAATTTATTTTTTATATAAAAGTAAAAAAATGAACTCTTATATATATTATCTTTTTGGCTTTGCATTTTTACTATTTTTGATTAATGGAGGATTTTCTCCTATATTGGAGAGGGTAAAAAGTTATGTTTTTAAAGATGTCATACAAGTGATGGGCGATGATTTGCAACTCCATTTTTTCTCAGTCATGCAAACGGTAAGAGAAGCAGGAAAAATCCCTTTTGAAACATTTGCAAATCGCATTAGTGGACATACTGTTACATTTATTTTGTCTATTATAGGTTATGTGCTACTGTTTTTTAGGCATCGTGTTATGTTCTTAGGACTTCCTATGGTAGGTTTGGGATTTTTGGCTTATGTTGGTGGGCTTAGGTTTACTATCTATGCTGTGCCAGTTTTGGCTTTTGGTATCTCATATCTTATCTTTACATGTAGTGATTATCTTAAGAAGTTTTTAGTAGATGGTAAGAGCAATTTTTATATAAGAACGGTTTTTGTTATTGTGTGTACAGTAGCTATTTTATACCCAAATATAATGCATATCATAAGCTATAAAGTTCCAACAGTGATGAATAAACAAGAAGTTGCTGTTTTAGATAAATTAAAAAATATAGCTGATAGAGAAGACTATGTGGTTGCTTGGTGGGACTATGGTTATCCTATTCGTTACTATAGCGATGTAAATACTCTCATAGATGGCGGAAAGCATAGTGGGGCAGTGAATTTTCCTGTAAGCTATATGCTTACAAATCCTCAACAAAGTGCAGCAAAACTTGCAAGATTTGATGTGGAGTATACTGAGCAGAGATTTTTGATGGAAGAAGATGATGAAGATAGAAACAGAACTAACATAGCAACTATGACACTAGACAGTGGTTATAAAGACACAAATGACTTTTTGACTTCTTTACATGTAAAGAGTGTAGTACCTCAAAAAACAAGAGATATTTATTTTTATCTTCCATTTCGTATGCTAGGTATCTTGCCAACGGTAACAAAGTTTAGCGATATAGATTTGATGAGTGGTAAAATAAATAGAAAACCATTTATATACCAAACCAATAGATTTCAAGACTCGAAAGATGTTTTAAACTTGGATAATGGAGTTTTATTTAACAAAAAACAAGGAGTGTTAAAGATAGGAAATCAAGAAGTTCCTGTGAAAGAGTTCCTTGTAACAGCTTATGATGAAAATAAAAAGCTTATACGACAAAGACAAAGCATACATAAAGATGCTAGTTTTTATGTTGTTTATATGAAGTCTTATAATATCTTTTTAGTTTTGGATGAGGCCATGCTAAACTCTACTTACATCCAACTTTTTGTATTTGAAAACTACAATAAGAGTTTGTTTGAACCAGTCGTCTTAGATCCTAGTTCTAAGGTGTTTAAGTTGAAGATATAGTTTTATTTACTTTAAAATTTTAAAGACTTTATCTTCGCTTTTCATTTGGATAGTGAACTCGACTCTTCTGGCTTTTTCGTTTTGTTTCATTTGTGAAAAAGCCATGCCATTTGCTCTAAAAAACTTTTCAAGCCAGGATCTATTTTCTTTAGTAGTATTGTCGTCTAAGCTGTAACAGTATGAAAGTACTTTATAGGCTCTATTTTGTGAGAGTTTCATGTTGTTTAGGTAGATTTCTTCTGTTGTTGATGTATTAGCCCATGTGTTTGAAGTATGCCCTTCAATTCTTACTTCTTGGATTTCTCCTTTATACTCTTTTGAAGTGAGTATTTTGATGTATCTAGGAAAAAATTCTTTTAAAACTTCTTTAAAATCACTATTTATTTCACTTTGATTCACTCCAAAGAGTACTTTTGGTGAGTTAAAAATTATGGCATTGTCTTTTGTGATACTTGCTTCCCAGATTTTTAAATCATTTTCAAATTCATCATATAAGACTTCATTGAGGTTAGCTTTGACATCTCTATAAGTTGCTGCTATGTCCTTCATCTCATCTTTTTGTGATTGCATTTCTATCATAAAACCGATAGCTATAAACAAAAAAACTAACATCAGTCCTGACATCATGTCAGAAATACTCATCCACTCGTTATTTGCTTTCAGACTTATCCTTTAACTTTTCGATTATAGAGAGTATAGTGGCTACACTCATACCCACGATAGATGTAAAAAATGCAGTCTTGAGACCTAAAAGTATATCGTTGACGCTGTTTATAATATCTTCAGGATTAAAGTTTTGTAGTCCTATAAAAATCCCCACAAAAGTACCAAGTACACCCACGCTGACTATTTGGCTTTTAAAATCTTTTTTCGTTTTTAAATCAAGAACCGCAAGCATAAAGATAAAAATAACAAATACTAGATTGACAGGATCGAGTAAAACATCTTTAAAAGCACTAGGCGTAAAGTTACTCTTTACAACTGTAGCTTGGCAAACTCCCAAGCTTAGTTCATCTCTATTTTTATCAACAAGTTGCTTGCTAATGCCTTCTATCTTTGAAAGTTCATCTATGCTTTTAAAACATTTGTTTAGTTTTCTGTATTCGATAATCTTCGTAGCTTTTGCTTTTCCTATGCCATTTATCTCTAAAAGTTCACTTGAAGTAGCATTGTTTATGTCCACAACAGCAAATAAGTGCGTAAGAGTAAAAAGTAGTATTATAATATATTTTAAAATAGTATTCTCTCCCATTGATTGTACAAACTATGCATCATCATTATATCACATTAGAGTTTATAGCTTACATTATACAATCGCTCATTTATCCTAGCTTCTAAAGTTGGTTATATACCCATTAGGGTTTTCTTTTTGCCATCTCCAACTATCTCCACACATCTGCTCTAATCCACGAGTCGCTTCCCAGCCTAAAATCTTTTTAGCATGACTAGGATCTGCAAAGCATTTGGCTATGTCTCCAGGCCTTCTTTCTACTATCCTGTAGGGTACTTTTTTGCCACTAACTGTCTCATATGCTTTTACCATGTCCAAAACAGAGTACCCATAGCCTGTCCCAATGTTAAATGTTGCATTTTCAATATTGAATTGTTCAGAGTTTAAGTAGTCTAGTGCTTTTACATGAGCCTCTGCTAAATCTACTACATGTATATAGTCTCTCACTCCTGTGCCATCATGTGTATCGTAGTCCCCACCAAATACACTTAAATATTTTCTTTTGCCTACTGCAGTTTGAGAGATACAAGGCATAAGGTTGTTTGGCATACCATTGGGATCCTCTCCTATGCTTCCACTCTCATGTGCTCCAACAGGATTGAAGTATCTTAAAAGTACTATCTTGTTACTGTTATCTGATGCATAGATATCTCTAAGTATCTCTTCTATAAACAGTTTTGTTTTACTATAAGGGTTTGTGGTATTTAAAGGAAAGTTTTCTTTTATGGGCGAAGTATGAGGATTACCATATACTGTAGCAGAAGAACTGAAGACTATCTTTTTACATCCGTACTTTTTCATGACTTGACATAAAACCAAAGTGCCATTGAGATTGTTATCATAATAATCCAAAGGATTAGATACAGACTCACCTATTGATTTGAGTCCAGCAAAGTGAACAACACTAAATATATCATATTTTTCAAAGACAGCTTCTAAAGCCTTCGCATTTCGTATGTCACATTGCACAAAGTCTATAGATTTTCCTATTATTTTTTCAATTCTTTTTAGACTTTCACTTGAAGAGTTGCAAAGGTTATCAAAGACTACAAACTCATACCCAGCTTCATGAAGAGCTATACATGTATGACTCCCTATATATCCAGCTCCACCTGTTATGAGTACTGTCAAAGCATTATACTTTATTTAGTTTATGATTAAACTCAGGAACAATTTCTTTTAACATTTTGATTTTATCTTCGACTACTAAAAGTTTTTCTATTTTTTCATTCAGCTCGTCTATATCAAAATAAGTAGAAGAGGCTACAGTGATAGACTCATATTTTGTTTTTTTATCGGTATTATTGATAAGAAGTTCTTCATATAGTTTTTCACCAGGTCTGAGTCCACAGTACTCTATGCTTATATCATCACGACCACTTAACTCTATCATTTTTTTAGCAAGGTCTACAATCTTGATTGGCTCTCCCATATCTAGGATAAATATCTCACCACCTTTAGCAATAGCACCAGCTTGCAAAACTAGTTCACAAGCTTCAGGAATAAGCATAAAGTACCTTGTGATATCTGGGTGAGTAACAGTTAGCGGTTTACCCGACTCTATTTGCGCTCTAAACTTTGGTATAACACTTCCACTACTGCCTAATACATTTCCAAATCGAACTGACACTATTTCAGTGTTTTTTGCATCTACATTTTGGGCGTAGAGTTCACATACTCTTTTTGTTGTTCCCATAACATTTGTAGGTCTTACGGCTTTATCCGTAGAAATAAGTACAAATTTTTCTACATTGTGTTTTATGGCTATATCTATACAGTTTTTTGTACCTATAATGTTGTTTGAAATACCTTCTAAGATATTATCTTCGACTAATGGCACATGTTTATAAGCGGCCGCATGTATGACTATCTGAGGTTTATGTTTTAAAAATGTATTTTCTATAAAACCAAAGTTTCTAACAGTTTGCATTACAGGCACAACAAGTGGAGAGTTTAGCTCATCAGCAATATTATACAAATTGTACTCACTGTGATCTAAAAGTATGAGTTTTTTTGCACCAAACTTTTTGCACTGTCTACTTATTTCGCTACCTATACTCCCTCCAGCTCCTGTGATAAGGACTACTTTATCTTTGATAAATGATTCTATTCTATTTGTATCTAAATCTTTAGGATGACGGGCCAGTAAATCTTCTACAGAGATATCTTTTAACTGCGCAGAAAAATCTTTTTCACTTAAAATCTCATCTATTGATGGGAGAATTCTTATTTCTTTAAAATAATCACTTAACGATTTATATATTTGTTGTATTCTTCTCTTGTCTATACTTGGCATAGCTATGACAAGTAAATCATACTTACCTCTGTTTTTATATTCTTTTATAAACTTTTTTGATGATAGTATTTGTATAGAGTTTACGCTTCTTTTTTGAAGTTTTTTGTCATCATCTATAAAGTATCGTATTTTATAATCAGTATTTTTAAACTCTTCTTTTAACTTCATACCAGCTTGACCAGCCCCATAAACAACTAAACTTTTTGTTTTTTTAAATTGTCCTCTATTTACAAAACAATAATATGCATACATAAAAAAACTTAAAGAAAACATATAGATGAAAAGCTCAGAAAACAGAAAAGAAAATCTGACTCTTCCATAAAAGATCGGTAGATATACTAAAAAAGCAACAAAATAAACTACACTCTTCATAAGAAATGTTTTTTGTGTTACTTTAGACCAAGAAAGAGAATAATCTTTAAAAATAAGTAACGAAGCTAAAAGCCTTATACCAATGACACTTAAAACAACAATCAAATCAAAAGGTATATGAAATATAAAAAAAGTCCACAAAAATGTGGCTGTACTAAGAATGATGATTATTAAAAAGTTAAGTATTCTTTTATCTAACACTATTTAAATGCCTTTCTGTAATCTACAAATTTTATTATTGTGTATAATACTACAAGAGATATTAAAAATGCTATAAAAATATTGGGAATAAAATAAATAATACAAAAGTCATTATATTTATAATTAATTCAATTCCCCTATTTACATTATAAGTATTAATATATATTTTTTTTAATCACTTCACAAATCATTTTAACATCATCTTTTGTCATTGTAGTGCTACTTGCTACACAAAGACCATGGTTATATAAATCTTCACTTGTTCCATTAACATACTTTTTAGCGTCTTTGAATAGAGGCTGCATATGCATAGGTTTCCAAAGAGGTCGAGATTCTACATTTATCTCTTCAAGGGCTTGCATGACTTTGTTGTAGTCAGTATCTTTAAAGGTCATAGCTGTAAGCCATCTGTTTCCTCTTGAGTTTTGTAGCTCTGGCATAAACTCAACTTCGTCACAATCACTTAAAAAATCTTTATACCACTCAAAGATTTCTCTTTTTTTAGTCACTCTATCTTCTATTGCTTCCATTTGTCCTACACCTATGGCAGCAAGAACATTGCTCATACGATAATTGTATCCATACTCTTCGTGTTCATAGTGGATAAATGGTTCTTTTGCTTGCGTGCTATAGAACTTAGCTTTTTCAATCCACTGTTTATTTTCACTAACTAGCATTCCACCACCACTTGTAGTAAGTATCTTATTTCCATTGAAACTATAAACTCCAAAATCTCCAAAAGATCCTGAGTGTTTCCCTTTACATGTAGCACCCAATGACTCAGCTGCATCTTCTATAAGATAGATCCCATACTCTTTACATATAAGAGTTATTTCTTCTATATCTGCGCACTGTCCATACAGGTGAGTTACTATCAAAGCCTTTGGTTTTTTCTTACATGTAGAGAGATACTCTTTTAAAAGCTTTGCAGATAGATTCCAAGTTTCTTTATCACTATCTATAAAAACTGGGTTTGCCTTTTCATAAAGTATAGCATTGATTGAACCTATAAATGTAAAAGTGGAAGCAAGAACATCATCATTTTCTTTGATACCTAAAACTCTAAGAGCTAAATGGATAGCGGCAGTTCCACTGGTCACGGCAAGTGCATTTGAAGCACCTGTGTAATTTTTAATACTATCTTCAAACTTATTTACATACTCGCCAAGCGGAGCAATATAGTTACTTGCAAATACTTCTTCTATATATTTAAGTTCATTTCCACTCATATGTGGAGCACTTAAAAAGATTCTTTTATTCATATTTTATCCTGTAACAGTTTTTATAATATATTTTATGTCTTTTTTTAATGACCAATTCTTTATATAATCTTTATTTATCTTAACTTTATCTGGCCATATTACGCTGTCATTATAATATTTTGGATCTTCTTGTTTGCTAAGTATCTCTTCTTCATTCTTATACTTTAAACTAGCTGGTCCGGTTATACCTGGTCGTATACTTAAAAAAATTCTATCTTCACCTTTAAGTTTATCGGCATACCCTGGCACATCTGGCCTCGGCCCTACAACACTCATATCACCAATAAGAACATTCCAAAGCTGAGGAAGCTCATCTATCTTTGTATCTCTAAAAATTTTTCCGCTTTTCGTTATTCTTAAATCATTTGAAGATGTTATGGTAGTATTTATACCATTAACTTGTTTCATTGTTTTTATTTTTATCACATTAAAAAGTATACCATTTCTTCCTACTCTTCTTTGTATAAAAAAACCGTTTGATTTTGTTTCAATTGTAGCAATAATCCATGCTATTAAAATAATCCACCATGACAATAATAAACCTATTAAAGCAATGAAAAAGTCAAATATTCTTTTAACAAAATTATTCATAACCATATCTTTTTAGAGATTTTTTTATTAACTTAGTAACTGCAGCAATTTGTTTCTCAGTAAAAGTCTTTCTACCCTTTCCAATATTTTTACTAGAAACACTTTTAGTAGCATTTTTTACCTCATCTTCATTATAAATAATATTAAGTTTTTTTAATATTGTTTCTAATTCAATTTGGGGGTTTATAACAAAATCTTCATACTTAACTCTTATTACATTTTTATTAGGAATATTTTTAAAAGCATCTTCTGATAAATCTACACATTTTTTCCACTGTAATGCTCCAACCTCTTCAAGTGAATATTTCTTTAATGCTTCATCTAAACCATTAAACTGAGGTCCCCATAAAGCCAATCTTTTTTCTTTAGAAAAAAGTCTATATGTTCTATTGAAAAAATATTTAATTCCATAATATGGCAGATCTAATATTGGTACATATTTAACTTTTTTTAATAAATAGGGTATATCAAGTTCCGCAGTCCATCTTTTTTGAGCTGAACCTGCAGCATCTACGCCATCTCTGTATATAAATATATATTTCGCACTTGGTACTATCTCATTAACAAATTCTACCCTTAGAGAATTAGCACATGTTTTTTCTACTACAAAATCTAAATCATTTTTTTGAGCAAGCTGATTAAATTTTTTGTTAATATATTTTTTTATTTTTGGTGTTACTAAAGATTTATTAAATTGATCAGTTTCTAAAGACATATTTCCATGACGCCAAATATAATTTATTTCATCACACGGCCAAGTACCAACACCTTTAAATTCACATAATATATCTCTTAACATATTTGTACCTGATCTTGGTGCTCCTATTATAATAATTGGTTGGTAACTCATCTATTCTCCATTAAGTTATTAAAAAGTTTAAAAAATTTATCCTCATAAATTTTTTTTGAAAAATTATTTTTAAAAATTGATTTTATATGTTCACGATCATAATAAGTATCTTGATTGTTTAAGGATTTTAAAATACGATAAATATCTTCAATATTATTTATATTTAATACGGTGCCTAACTTATTATTTAATACAAATTTTGAGAGTTCAGATTCTTTTTCCAAACAAACTAGTACAGGTGTCCCCTCAGATAGATAGGTCATAGTTTTACTAGGGTAGGCATATTTAATCACTTCATTTTGAAGACTTACTATTCCCATACTAGCTTCTTCTATAATTTTTCTTGCAATATTTATAGGTTGGTGAGGAATAAATTTAACACAGTCAATCCCGGATGATAGTTCTTTCAATTTACATAAGTATTTGCCATCACCTACAAATACTAACTCAACATTATCTGGACAACCATATTTGTTTATGGCTTCAATAAACTTTTCAAGTTTTTGAAACCTTCCAATATTCCCAGTAAATACAATTCTTTTTTTATCATCAGTTTGGAAAAACTTTTTTGTACTTTTTCTACCATCCGATAAATCATAGTTATTGATTATATTTATTTTGTTTTCTAAGTTAAGACCTCTATTTTCTAAAGACTTTTTCATGTCAATCGATAAAACAACTATTTTAGAAGCCACTTTACATGTAAAATTATCCATCCATTTAAAAAGTTTAAAAATATACTTATTTTTAAACTCTCCACTTATTTCACCTATTTCAGGATGAATATCCATACAGTGATATATTAATTTATTTTTTTTGATTTTAGTTGCACATGCCACAAAAAAAGCTAATAATACAGGAGGGTTACTTGAAACTGTAATAATGTCATATTTTTTACTAAATAACAAGAAAAAAAATACAGTTATTGGAAACCAAATAAAGTTAAATAACTTATTAACTGAGGTATTATTTATTCTTAATACTGGTATTCTATAAATTATAGAGTTATCATCTGTTTTTGTGATTAATTTGTCTGTTTTTTTATAATCAACTTTCTTATATGAAGGTACTGAGGATAATACATTTACATCATTATCTTTATTTAAAAAAAAATGGCGCATATCATCGAGTATTTTTGCATATGGTGGAGAATCAGGATAATAAAATCGATGAATAAATAAAATTTTCAATTTACTTCTTCCAAACCGTTTTATTTACGTAATCTGTGTAAGAGAGTATTATCCTCAAAACTTTATCTGATACATTTGGCATACTGTAATCACTTACTAATCTTAAATCATCAGTTTTTTGTATTTTCAATACCTCTAAAGCCTGAAGAATTCTATTTTTTTCAAGTCCAACCATCATAACACTTGCTTCTTCCATTGCCTCTGGTCTTTCATGAGCTTCTCTTATATTTAACGCAGGAAATTTCAGTATGGATGATTCCTCACTTATAGTACCACTATCACTAAGTACAGCCTTCGCTGCCTTTTGTAACTTAATATAATCATTAAATCCAAGTGGTTTCATAAGTTGGACTAGTGGATTAAATTTGATATTTAGTTCATTTATTCTATTTCTAGTTCTTGGATGGGTAGAAACAATAACAGGTAACTTATAAATCTCTGCTATACTATTTAAAGTATCTACTAAATCTAAAAAGTTCTTATCTGAACTTATATTTTCTTCTCTGTGGGCTGAGACTATAAAATATTTATCTTGTGTAAGATTTAACTCTTCTAAGATATTAGAACTATTTATATCATCTCGTTTTCGATTGATCACTTCAAACATTGGAGAACCAGTTTTTATGATTCTATCTGCAGGTAATCCTTCTTTAAGGAGATATTCTCTAGCAATATCACTATAAGTCATATTTATATCTGCAATATGATCAACTATTTTTCTGTTTGTTTCTTCTGGAACTCTTTGATCAAAACATCTATTTCCAGCTTCCATATGGAAGATAGGAATTTTTTTCTTTTTTGCAGGGATTGCACATAGACAAGAATTTGTATCACCTAAAATTAAAACTGAATCAGGTTTTTCTTTTTCAAAAACTTCATCTATAGCAATTATAATTTTTCCGATAGTTTCACTCGCTCCACTGCCTGCTGCATCTAAAAAATAATCTGGTTTTCGTAACTTAAAATCGTTAAAAAAAACTTCATTGAGTTCATAGTCATAATTTTGTCCCGTATGTACCAAAATGTGTTCTATTGCATTAGATTTTTCAAGTTTTGCAATAACAGCAGATAATCTTATTATCTCAGGTCTTGTTCCTACTATTGTCATTACTTTTAGTTTTTGTATCATTTTATACCTCTACAAAATTTGTATCTGGTTTTTTAGGGTTATAATTTTCATTTGCCCAAATGAGTAAAACCATATCTTCATCACCAGTGTTAGTTATATTATGCGTATATCCTGGTATCATCTCTACTATTTCTAAATCGTTACCATTTACATTGTATTGAATAATTTTTTTACTAAAAATATCTCTTAATTCTATGAGTGCTTTTCCTTTTATTACTAAAAATTTTTCATTTTTTGTATTATGATAATGGTTTCCTCTAGTAACTCCAGGTTTTGTAGTAGAAATACCAAGCTGTCCACTATCAAGTGTTTTTAAAATCTCATAAAAAGTTCCTCTTGCATCTTCATAACCATTAAGTTTGTATGAAAATTTGTCTGTAGGGAGAAAACTCAAATATGTAGCATATAGGACTCTTTCAAAACCTTCTGCTATATTTGGAATAAGTAAATTTTGCCTACTATTTTTAAACATTTGAAGAAGTTGCTCAATCTCTCCCAATTTCTTTTTATATATTTTTGACACATTAAAGTAAAGCTCTTGGGACTGGGTTACATACAAATGCTTTATAAATGCATGGATTACATCACCAATATATACTAAGGATAATTCTGTTTCAGGATTAGAAACTTCTATATCTATATCTCGAGTTATGTTATAACACCATGTAGCAATTACAGTATTGTAATTTGGCTTTGACCATTTGCCAAATACATTTGGTAATCTATAAATAAAACAACTTACATTATTTTCTTGTGAATACTTTTTTATAATTTCTTCCGCTTCTTCTTTACTCTTGGCATAATCAGTGCCATTTCCTACTTGAGTAGAAGAGGATAAAAGTATTGGTGTTCTTTTATTATACTTTTGTATGGTATGAACTAAAAGTTGTGTAAAAGTTGTATTTCCATCATAATATTCATCTACATTTTTAGGACGATTCACTCCTGCTAGATGAAACACAAATTCCGCTTCTTGTATTAAATCATCTAACTTTTCCAAAGTATCATTTTTATTATACTCTAGTACTTGAATTTGAGGCATTTTGTTTAATGTTACTCTTAAGTTCTTGGCTACAAAACCATTTGCTCCTGTTATTAAAACTTTCATGTTATTACTCCAAACTCTTTTAAATCATTTTGTATTTCGGTTAATTTTATTAACATCTCTTTTAATTTTTTTTCATTTAACTGTGTTGTATTATGAGAATGATATTCATGGGCTTGAGTTATTATTTCTTGGCCATCATTAAAAAACTTATCATAATTTAGATCTCTTGTATCTGCTGGAATTCTATAATACTCATCCATATCAATAGCATGTACCATCTCTTCTCTTGTTAAAAGTGTTTCATATAGCTTTTCACTATGCCTTGTCCCTATAACATTTATTTTATGCTCAGGTTTACCAACCATATTTTTTAAAGTTTCAGCAAGAAGTCCAATTGTTGCAGCCGGTGCTTTTTGCACAAAAATATCACCAGTTTTTCCATTTTCAAAAGCAAAAAGAACAAGTTCTACCGCATCATCTAAACTCATCATAAACCTAGTCATATTAGGGTCGGTAATAGTTAATGGCTTGTCTTTTTTTATTTGACTTAAAAACAATGGTATAACTGAACCACGACTTGCCATAACATTACCATATCTAGTACATGCTATCATAGTTTGTTTATCATCAATATTTCTAGACTTAGCTACTGCAACTCTTTCCATCATAGCTTTGCTTATACCCATTGCATTTATGGGGTATACAGCTTTATCTGTACTTAAAACTATTACTTTTTTTACATCTGCATTAATAGCAACATTAAGTACATTTTCAGTGCCAATTACATTTGTTTCCACTGCTTGCATAGGGTAAAATTCACAAGAAGGGACTTGTTTTAAAGCTGCAGCATGAAAAACATAATCCACACCCCTCATTGCATCTACGATAGAATTTACATTCCTCACATCACCAAGATAAAATTTTAATTTTTCATTATTATATTGCTTACGCATATCATCTTGCTTGAGTTCATCTCTCGAAAAGATTCTAATCTCTTTTATATCTGTATTTAAAAATCTTCTAAGGACAGCGTTGCCAAACGAACCTGTTCCTCCTGTAATTAATAGAACTTTATTTTTAAACATATCAACCTCTTTTTATTTTATAAAATTCATTAGCTGATTTAATCTATTTTCAGCATAGTGTTGCTTAAGAAAATCCTCAATATAATATTGTGATTCCTCCCAATTTTCTTTAAAGTAGTTTATAGCATTTAAATACTCTTTGTTCGTATTACATTTTGTTATAACTTCTTTTGGTGCTTTTATTAAGTTAGGTAAGTTTGCATATACTAGAGGAATACCATTTGAAAGAAGATTAAAACCTCTATTACTTATTGTGGTCGCTCTATCATATTCAACATCCTTACGATAACTTAACAAAGAGCAACAAATATGATCAAATTCTAATTCATTTAAATCCATACTTGGTTTTAAGTGAAAATTTTTATATTTTTTTAGTTTGTTAACAATATTTTCTGTATTGTTTTGTTTAGCTACAGGACCAACCATAACAATACTTATACCTTCTTTTAATAAAAACTCTATTGCTCCCCAATCAATATCATGTCTAATATATCCCCACCATAGTACAGTATCTTTTTTTATGTTTTTTTTATGCAATTTATATGGATTTTCAGCCCAGGGTAAAAAAAGCTCAACATTATTAGAAAATTGTTTGACTTGTTCTAGTAAAGGATATGATAGAGCAAGTGTAACATAAGAGTTCTCACATGTTTTTCGAAGTTGCATTTTTGCAATTTTCTTCATCCATGGCTTTGCCATATCAATAAAGTCATCATTTATAATCGTTATTATTTTTTTATTAGGAAATAAATCTTTTAAAAATGTATAATCATAGTTAAAATTTATTACTAAGTCTATTGCATCCTTATTTAAAACTTTTTTTATTATTTTTTTTGCTATAAGGTTATTAATCTTATCTAAAAACCCCCATGGTCTTAACATATTAGGAATAAGTTCAAAATGTCTAATAAAATTGATATTATCTTTTTTATATTTTAAAATTTTCCTTTGTTTATAACTGCTTTTTTCAAAAAAAATAATCTTATGACCTTGTTCTACTAATAAATTTGTTAATTGATGTCTTATTCTAGGCGGCTCTTCCCAATAGGTCTTTGTAAAAATTAATATTGACAATTTTTGATTCAAAACTTCACCTATTTTTCAATATTGTAAATTTTAGGTATAGAGTTTACAACATTAATAACTTCTGCAAAATCTAATCCTAATGTGTCAAGATACCATTTTATATTTTGATACCTTGGTTGGTTTTCATCTTCAATTAACTCTAATGCCTTTTTTCTAGTCATTTGACCTTCTCTAATTTGATTAGACCTAAATGTATCATGTTCAGTAAATCCTGATACAGTGTAATAAACATAATTATAAAATCCTGCCGTTCCATCACCTATTCTCCATGTACTACTTGTATCAACAGCTGTTTCCCAGTTATATTTATTTATTAAAGTATCATTTAATATTTTCTCTTCCCAAGTCCAATAATCAAAGATATGATAGTAATCTTCTTTCTCCATAAAACTTCTATAGTATTCTCCTGACAAAGTGTCACATAAAGAACTATTAAAGTAACCTGGACTTTCAAGCATAGCTTTAAACCGTTTACTGTGATATCTTAATTGTTTCATAATACCATTTGTATATACTTTATCTTCTTCAAAATCAGGTTTTATTCCTAAAAAACCAGTTTTAAAATGTGTTTGTTCTAAGGGATTTATACCCCATAAATTCAACTTAATGCTGGTTTGTTTTTTAATGTTTTCGACATATCTAAAAAAATGTTTATCTCCCGCAGTTAACATAGCCATCATACCAAGGTGTGGAGACTTTAACCATGCTTCCAAATTCATTTTGATATTTTTTCTTTTTTGAGAGATATCTGCGGCAACTATAATGTTTTCAACACCCATGTCTCCACACATCTGACTTATATTTCTCCGTCCAAGGTCTGTTACCATCCCCCAGTCATAAGTATATGTAACAGGTTTCATTTCAAGTTCATTAACAATCAAATGTAGTCCATAACAACTATCTCTACCACCTGAAAATGGAACTATACAGTCAAGTTCCTTCCCTGGTCTTCTATATGGTTCTACAAGCTTGAATAATTCTTCTTTTGTTTTTGGTTTATTCCTTTTTTTATAGTTATGACAATAGTTACATACGCCTTCTTTATCAAATTTTATAAAAGGCATAGTCTCAGGTAAAATACACTTTGTACACCTTCTTAAATTTAACTTTTTGTATTCCAATAATTTTTTTTCATTTTGATTGTATTGGAATTCAGGTATTAAATTTTCTGTTCTATGATTATCATCATCTACTTTTAAAAGTTTAGTTGAACTTGGAATATCTAAAATTAATGCCTCTTTTTTTATTTGTTGAACATTATTACACATTATTTGGTCTAATGCATAGCGTTCAGATGCAAAATAAATATCCTCATTAATATATCCAACATATAAACTACCATTATTTGAAAAAAGTAGTAACTTACCGTATTTTGGTAATAACAACGCACAGGCAATAACCCCTCTACATAGTGAGAATATTTTGTCTGGAATTTCAGAAATCACGCCACCATTTTGTAAATGCTCTTCTGCTATTGCAACTATACATTCTGAGTCTATCTGGAAATGTCTTTTTACTCTTAGTTTTTTCCAAACTTCATTTGCATTTACTATAATTCCATTATGAATAGCACATATGTTATTTCTAACTACAGGCTGATTATCTCCCAAACCATTTGTGATAAGTCTACTATGCCCTAATACTATATTATATTCATAAGGTTTTATTTTTTTTAGCAACTTTTCAATGTTGTAATCGGCTCTTGATATTTCATATTTATCATCTAATAAATAAACTAATCCACTTGAATCAACACCTCTTTGTTCAGAATGCCTTACTAAACTATTAAAATTATTTTTGTTTATTTTAGTTTTTGAAATTTGACCAAATATACCACACATTATATTCCCTTCCTCTTTATGTAAAATAATTTATAAATTAATTTTTATTATCTATTTTTTTAAATACATTTGTTCAGATTTAAATGATGCATAAATTTCATCTTTAGCATCATTACTTATATAAACTAATTTATGTTTTTTTTGTTTAAAATAATCATTTAAACTAAAAAAATATTTTGGATGTTTTCTAATCCAATGATATAGCCAAAAACTTTTGGGACCATAATATATAATAGGTCGCTTGCTCATAATTACATTTGGCAACTTAGAGGGAACACTCATCCTATAAAATTTTTGAGTATTATCATTAAAAGGTAACAATATCCCTTCGTATCTCTTACTAATTTCCACTATATCTGATGGTAGGGCTTCTGGATGGATCTCAACATTTTCTGACTTAATTAATACCAAGTTATTTGCCATATTTCCACGGGTGAAAATATGTAAACTATAATTATATTCATTCAAAACTTTAATAACATTCTCCAGTGCTTCTAAATTCGTTTTTTTATTAATAGCTCCAGCATAAATAAAACATGACTGAAAACATACTTCAATATTTTCTAAATTATTTTTACTTCTATCTGGTAAGATTCTATAATACACACTTAAGTGATTGTTTAAAGATAATTTTTTTTTGAAATACCTTAGCATCACTTTAGAAATAAATATTGAATAATTTGATTTAATCAATAAACAATATATAACTTTATCTAGTTGAATAACTTTTGCCCACCATGGATACCCCATAGAAATATCATCTAAATAATGAACAGCAACTTTTCTTTTAGTAAAAAATATTAATAATAAAACAAATATATTTAATATAGGTGTAGAAATTTGATAATAAAATACTTCATTTCTCTTTTTTAAAATATTAAAAAGTTTAAATAACTTAAGAAGTGAAATATTTAATTTTATAAACTCATAATTTTTATGTTCTAAAAATTCTTTTCCTAATTCAATTGCTGAATTATTAGCGTCATAATCTAAATGACTAATCCAAATAATTTTACTATCTAATTCATTAAATGAATTATTTTGCATTTATTTTATACCTTAAATTAATATACTATTATATTATACTAATTATTTCTTTTAAATTTACTTTATAATGAATTTAATTCATTTTATAACATCCTTATATAAATATAAGTACAATAAAAAACTTAAATATAGGAAATCCAAATTGTTATTTAATAGTTACGAATTTATTTTTATGTTTTTACCCATAACATTTTTTATCTACTTTTATCTTAATTCAAAAAGATTAACGGAAGCTTCAAAAGGCTTTTTGGTTTTAACTTCATTATTTTTTTATAGTTGGTGGAATATAGTTTATCTTCCTATAATATTAGTATCAATGTTATTTAATTACATTATTGGAACATCTTTATCAAAAAAGCAGAAACATAGTAAAGTTTCAAAAAAGCAATTACTAATAATAGGTATAGTATCAAATATATTATTGTTAGGATATTTTAAATACTCAGATTTTTTTATTTCAAATGTAAATTTTGCATTTGGAACTGATATATCATTATTACATTTAGCATTACCATTAGCTATCTCTTTTTTTACATTTCAACAAATTGCATACTTAGTAGATTCATATAGAGGTGAAACTAAAGAATATAATTTTTTAAACTATGCATTATTCGTAACATTCTTCCCACAATTAATTGCTGGTCCAATTGTACACCATAAAGAGATGATGCCACAGTTTTCAAAAGTAAAGAACAAAGTAAAAAACTATAAAAATATTGCATTAGGATTATTTATTTTTTCAATAGGTTTATTTAAAAAAGTAGTAATAGCAGATACATTTGCTGTATGGGCTACAAATGGATTTGATAAAGCAGAAATATTAACTTTTTTTGAAGCTTGGTTCACATCACTTTCTTATACATTTCAATTATACTTTGACTTTAGTGGATACACAGATATGGCTATAGGGGCTGCTCTTTTGTTTAATATCAAATTACCAATTAATTTTAATTCCCCATATAAAGCTACAAATATTCAAGATTTTTGGAGAAGATGGCACATCACTTTAAGTAGATTTTTAAAAGATTATGTATATATTCCATTGGGTGGAAACAGAAAAGGTACTTTTAGAACCATAAATAATCTAATGGCTACTTTTATTATTGGTGGTATTTGGCATGGAGCTGGTTGGACATTTGTATTTTGGGGATTTTTACATGGATTTGCTTTAGTTGTTCATCGAATATGGAATAAATTAGGATTTAAATTAAATTTTATTATTGGATGGTTCATTACTTTTAACTTTGTTAATATAGCTTGGGTTTTCTTTAGGGCAAAAGAATGGGAGGATGCAATTAAAGTATTAAAGGGTATGCTGGGATTAAGTATAATTGTATTGCCAAGTCAACTAGCCAATCAATTGGCTTTTTTAACAAAATACGGTATAGAATTTGGTGGATTTATAACCAATATTCAGGGAGACAAGTTTGTACCATTAGAAATTTTATTATGTTTATTTGTTGTATTATATTTTAAAAATAGTATTCAAATATATCAACAATTTAAACCTAACTACAAATACCTTACATTTTATCTATTAATAACCATAGCTTCTCTTTCTTCATTAAATAAACTTAGTGAATTTTTATATTTTCAATTCTAAAGGAACTACATGTATAAAAAAATTGTATTATTAAAATTAATTTTACTATTTATTATAGCTACATCTATATATATATTTAATTTTACAGTTGACCCTTATAATTTTAATAAATTATTTGATTTTGGATTAAATAAAGAAAAAATAAGTTCTAAAAAGCATTATAGACTTTATAAAATGAATAATTTCTCTCAAAATCCAAAAAATACAATAATATTAGGAGATAGTAGAAGTGATGCTCTTAAAGATCAATACTTCAATGATTTAGGACAAAATAATATCTTCAACTTAGCCTATGGAGGGGGTACTTTATACGAGGCACTAAATACATTTTGGTATGCAACAAAATTTATTCAATTAAATAAAGTAATTATCGGTATTCCTTTTAACATATATAATGAAAATAATAAAAGAGACTTAACAACAGAAGCTGAGCAAATGCTTAATAATAAACTATCTTCTTATATTAATCCTTTTATAACAAAAGTTTCAGTAATGAATATTATTGATAAATTATCGCCTATAAAAATTGAAAGGCCAAATGTTAATAAAGAATATTTTTGGAAAACTCAATTAGGTGCGACTACAAATAGTTTTTATAGATATTATAAATACCCTACTGGCTTATTTAAAAAATTAGAAGAAGTATCTAGCTACTGTAAGACTAATAACATAGAATTAGTTTTTTTAATTCCACCTACACATATAGACTTGCAAAAAAAAGTAGATGAGTATAACTTAAGAACTGAATATAACAAATATAAAATACAATTAAAACAATTTGGAAAAGTATTAGATTTTGATACAGAAAATAATATAACCATAAATCAAGATAATTTTGATGATCCTTATCATTTTAATAAACATATTGCAAAACTACTAGTAAGAAAACTTATATCACAATAATATGTTCTATAAGTTTTCTTATTTATGTAAATTCATCTTATTATATTTTATTAAAGGTATTAACAGCAAGTATAATATAAGATATTCAAATATAATATAGTTTCCACCCATATTTGGGAACAAAAAACTATGAGTCATAGACAGCATAAATAAAGATAAAATAGTCATTCCTGCATATTTTACCTCTCTATTTTTAGAAATATAGGCTAAAAAAACATGCTTCAAATAATATAATATGAAAAAAATACCACCTAATACTCCTATTTCATGAAACATTCCTAGTATTGCTGAATGAGGCGAGTTTAAATCAGTGGCTTTTGACAAGTAAGCTGACATACCTATCCCATTACCTAAAAGATATGGTATGTAACTTAATCTGAGTTGTTCTATTAGTTCTTGATATCTTATTGATCTATTACTTTGTTCCATATAGTTATGCTGCTCATCAAACATATACATAAATCTTTTTTCTACTTTTCTAAAGAGTTCATCAAAATAATTATCATAATATAAATAAATAATAGAACATAATAATAAAAAAAGTATTATCTTTACAGATGTATTAAATGGTTTTTTCACAAATGAAAAAGAGATAATCATACTAACTAAAATTATTACTGTAAATGCATTGGAACGAATTTGATATTGGCTAAAAGAATAAAAATAAATTGCTAACAATATTAAATAGACTAAAAAAAGTTTTTTATTTTTTTCGCTCATAAATAAGAAGACAACTAAAGTGATTCCTAATTGTGATTTAGCAATTAGATATCTATATGTATCTATGTACAATGCAAAATCCATAAATAAATAATCAGAAAATAGGGAAAGATAGTATAAAACAACTGTTATAGTCAAATGTTTTCTAAAATCAATGTTTTTATCTATTTTATCAATGAATAATAATACAAGAATAAATACATAAAAATATATGCTACTAAAAATTATTGTTCCAACAAATAATCCATCAGGTTTATAGAACTGAGCATAATTGATTGATGACATCATTGCGAAAAAAACTGATATTAGCAATAAAATATTTGGCTTATATTTAAAATAAATAAGATACAGGATTAAAACAGTTCCTATAGATAATATTTTCAATGTAAAAATAGATGCTTTAGTGGTTGAATCCAATACAATCACTAAAACTATAAAATAATATATAAGCAAATCTAGCTTTTGTTTACTAATTTTTAGAGTTTTCACACACTACCTTTTCATAAATATTTTGAACTTTTCTCCATTCATATATATTAAAACTACTGTTATGCCAAAGAAATACAAAGTCACCATTATATTTTTTTACTTTATTTATTAGTTTTTGTATTTTGTATTTTATTTCTAATGGGCTTACATCTTTCTGATAAGCTATGAAACTGCTATCCATCGCTATAAGAGGTTTTTCCTTTAACTTTAATTTTTGTCTAGTTGATATATTAAATACACTGTATTCATAACATACACCACATCTAAAACCTTCTTTATCTGCATATCCGCAGGTACTATCCCATTTCATCCTATTGTCTTCCCATACTTGCCATGTGGTGGGCACTTCAAATCTTAGAAAGTGTTGCCTACCAAAACTAATATTAGATTTAAAGTTATTTTCCAATTCTTTTTTTTCTTTGGCTAACTGTACCTTATTGTTATAAGCATTATATGTTGGATGAATCCCTATAGGGTGTCCTCTATTTTTAATCTTTTTTACAATATTTTTCACAGTATCTGAGCTAGAATTATAATTATTATCATAATTTGTCAATCCTTCAGCCATGAAAAAAAAGTATGATTTATTACCAGTTTTTTCACTTATATTCATTAAATATTCATATGTGTCATATGGATCTTTTTCATGCTTTAATTTCAAAAGTAAATACTTTTTTATGCTATTGTAAAATTCTTTAATAGATTTTCTTCTTATAATATCACTTGCTAAATGTTTTAAGATTTTTTTAGGAGTATCCCATTTAGAGATATAATCTATATCATGTGTTAACAAAAAATTAAATTTTCTTTTTTTAAAGACTGAAGAATTATTTAATTTTAAAATCATATTTTTTAGCATCTCTAAATATTCATTTACTATTGGTCTATATAAAAAATTATGTTTTAAAGCTAAACTATTTGATGCTGAAAATCTATTATGAGAGTCTCGTTCTTTATTTACATATTCTTCCCAACGAGTCAACATAAAAAAAGATGATGCAAAAATATCAACACCGCAAATTATTTCACAATCAGTTTCTAAAAAATTGGATGAACCATATATACTTGGTATAGTCTCTTCTATGGTGAAATTATTTTTAAAAAATTTCACTTTACTAGGAATATTTTCTATACTTAAGTACTCTAATTCATTACAAAAATTATTAAAAAAATGATCCTCAAAAATAATTTTCTTTTTATTTTCAAGTTCTATAACCCAGTAATCAATTTTGTTAGCAGAATCATTTAAAATCAGTTCGTATTTTATATCCAAAAATTCACTAAAGAAAATATCTAAGATATATTTTCTTTCATGTATATTATTCTCAGGAACTGTGATTTTAATCATTTTTTACTTTTCAAGAATTTTAATACTTGCCTTATTTTTAGTATTTTAGAATCTGTTTTTGTAATCATAAAATAAGGTTTTTGAATAGCACCAAAACTTCTAAAATACTTTTCTATACTTTCTATCATACTACCTTCAAAATCAAACTTTCTATCATTTTCTAATGCAAATTTTATACTCTCAAGTTGAATAATATCCATAGCACCCAAATCTTTATAATTTGGGTCGATACCACCCATCAGATAGTAAACTGTAGCTTCATCATATATTAAAAAATTAGCTGCTATTATTTCATTTTCATATTTTGCAAAATACATTTTAACTGCATTATTTTTTTTACAACTATCATATAATTTTTTTATAAATTCAAAAGTGTAAGGAATACTTATCCCTTGTCTCATAAATGTTAGTTCATTTAATTCATAAAATTTTTTAATATCTTTACCTTCTATAATTTCTACACCAACTTCATAAGCTTTTCTTCTTCTTCTTCTTATATCTGTTTCTAAATTCTTTTCTAATTCTTCAATAGTAATATTTTCAATTATATATGTATATCTTGTAGTTTGTTCAAAACCCTTCCAAAAAAATGGCAACCAATTAGTAATATTATGGTCAAAATTTTGTATAAAATAATCTACTTTTGGTAACTGTTCTATAAGTTTTGTCATAAGTTCTTTTTCCCAAGAAAGTCTCTTATAGTATTTTTGTCCTTTTGGATATTTTATATATACTCCCATAGTTTGTGTAAGATTTGGTAGTGTAATGATATTAAAAAAAGATTTTTTAGTTTTAAAATACGGCATTGATGCAACTGTATGTCCACCTTTCACTACAGTAGCAACATCCCAATTATCAATACCACAGACACTATCAAGCCACCAATCTTTACTAAAAATTGGTATTTCTTTTTCTTTTTGGCAAAATTTTCTGTATTTTTCTTTATTTGTCATTTTTTTCCTTTTTTTTATATAGTTCATTTACTATTTGACTCGTCCAATTTGGAAAATTCACAATATTTTTAGATAAATATTCTGTATTTTTATAATTATCTAACAAAATAACTTTTGGATTTTTTTCATATAATTTATTTAAAGGAACAGACCAATTGAAATTTCCTTTTTCAATATTTTGTAATTTTAAGTTTTTATTTATACCTATAAAGCTTATTCTATTCCATTCTGATTTTTTATCAATTGCAACCTTTAGTAGATTTTCTAGCTTTACTATTATTTCATTTTGAAGTTTTTCGTACTCTTTTGATTTTTCAAAATATCTATTTGATTGTTGTTTTATTAGATAAATTTTCATATCATTTATTCTTAAAATAGGATAGTTTTCTATAGAATTATTTTTGAAAACTTTAAAATATATTTTAAATAAAATTTTCAATCCAAGTGATAAAAATTTATTATTTAAAATATTATAAGTAGTTTTTGGAGAACAAAATTTCAGTAATTTTTCAGCTGCTATTAAATTATCTACTCTACTATTATAATGTTCTACAGAAGAATAGTTAAGAAAATATTTTAATATTTTAATATCTAGATATGATTTTTTATTATCTTCATATTCCAATAAATAATATTCATTTAAAATAAATTTTAATATTTTATCATCTTCATTTTTAAAGATAATTTTACCACCACTCATGCAAGTGTATGGCTTATCAAAAGAATAAGAATAAATACCATAATCACCTTTTATAGTAAAATTACTTTCGTTTATATGGGCTAAATCTTCAATTACAATTATATTGTTTTCAGAACAATACTTTATTATTTGGTCATATTCATTATTGATTTTACCTTGATAGTGAAGTAAAAATACTATATCTATTTTTTCTGCATTATCTTTTATAGACTCTAATGATATAGAATAATCTTCTAACTTAACATCAGACAAAAATACTTTTATATTTTCTACTTCTAAAGCACTATCCAAAACTGTATGACAATTAAAAGACTGCATACATACAGTAAATTCTTTTTTATAAAATTTCACTAAACATTTCAATAAAAATTTTAAAGCAGAAGAACCTCTATCTAAATAAATTTCTTCATTTAACTTTGTTTGTACTTTTTTAGATTTATCAATATCACTTACTAATAAATATTTAGGTCTTGCTCTTCTAATCATTTTTATTGGTACCTATATAAAAAAAATTTATATTTTTAAAGTTTACTTGTATAGTCATTCCAATCTAGCCTTTCTATTTCTTTAAGTAATGATTTTTCCAATTCTTTATCAACTTTTACTTTTTTACTTTCAAAAATATCATTATCAATAGCTTCATTTCTTAACTTGTCAAAGCTCATAAGAGACTTAACTCTATATAAAATCAATTGCTTATCTTTTGCAAAATTTGCATAATCAATAATTTCATAATTATTTTTATTTACTAAACTAAAAAGATCTTCATACATTTGTTGGTTTATAAAATAGTGTTGTAAAACAACTTGTTTGATATAATTTTCTTTTTTTACTTCCTTGTAATTTTTTGGCATCATAGACCACCATGTATTGTAATTACCAAAAAAAATCTTTCTAGCTATTAAAAGTGATTGTGCAACAAAAAAAGGCTCTCTATCTGCAATAATATATTTTGCATTAGGAAATATTTTTTTAACTAGTCTTAATCTTAAAGCAATATTATTATTATTAAAAACCAAAGGCTTATCAAAATAGTTTATAACAGCCGTTATCTCAGCTCTAATTTCATCTACCATATTTTCAGTTATGTCATCATAATCTATAAAATGTTTATCACTTGGTAACCATCTGTACCAAAATGAGCCACATTCACTTGGTGCGTTTAAACCACATTTTGAGGTATCTCCATGATTTGATTTAAAACAATTATG